>Ga0228664_1000698_pt1 | contig 19160 bp, 5 predicted proteins | sample 78DmetaG_FD_183029 | JGI IMG/M metagenome (GOLD analysis project Ga0228664, IMG submission 183029) | Seawater microbial communities from Monterey Bay, California, United States - 78D | ecosystem: Environmental > Aquatic > Marine > Coastal | place: USA: California | collected 2016-09-26 | reverse complement strand
TTCAGATAATTGGTCTAAAATAGGAGCCAACATTTTACAAGGACCACACCAATCTGCATAAAAATCAATTAATGCTGGTTTATCACCTTCAAACTTCCAATCTTTATTTTCTGTATAATTAAAAACCTTTTCTAAAAAAGTTTCTCTAGTTAAATTTTCTGTCATTCTTTTAATTTATTGTGTACAAAACTAGTCGTAATTTTATCAATAACATTACAGTTTTTAAATAATTACTAAAATTGAGACACTTAAAATTAAGAATTTTATAAATAAGGAAAAAATGACTAAAAATTTAATCTAAATTTTCAATTATAATCAATAAAATTGTACATTAGTCAATTCAAACCCCCATAACTATTGTAAATAGTTATTGAATATTATTAAAAAGTGATTAGAAAAGGTGCCCCCATAATACTCCTTTTATTACTCGCGTCTCAAGTTCTTGAATCACAAGAACTTTTAAAGCCTGTTTTAAAATTTACGAATGCTTGTGCAAGCAATTCCTTTAACATGTATGATGTTGAGGTGACTTACATAGCTGCTACCTTTAATTCAGATAACACTTTTACTTTAGAACTTTCAGACGCTTCTGGTGATTTTTCTTCTCCAACTGCTATAAAAACAATATCAAACCAAAACATTACTTTTAGATTTACTACAACTTTTAGCATACCTCAAAATACTGCAGGTAGTGATTATAAAATTCGAGTAAAATCATCCTCTCCAGAAAAAATTAGCCCAGAATCTGATGCTTTTGAAGCTTATTTTATGTCATTAGAAAACTTAGTGCTAAATAATTTTGAAAACGTAACACTTTGCGAAGGTGAGTCTAAAGAAATAAGTGTAGCTACTTCTACTACAAACAATCTACAATGGTACAAAAATGGACAAAAATTTACATTAGGAGGTACTTCAATAACTGTTGATGAGCCAGGATTATATTATTGTGAAATATATTATGGCGCTTGTAATTCGCCTGCAACATCTAATATTGTAGAGGTAAATATAGGTGATGCAATAGAAGCTAAAATTATTGGTGACTCTAATATTTACTTATGTGAAAATGAATCATACACACTTGAAGCCTCTGTAAGTAATAATTTATACACTTATAGTTGGTTTAAAGATGGGGTAAAAATTAATATTTTACCTGCATATACCCCATCAATAAATATTTCAAATGCAGCAGATTTTGGCACTTATTCTTTAGAAATTACCAATGAATTTGGTTGTAGTTACACATCTAATGAAGTTTCAATTAACAACGTTAATACCAATTTTTCTGTAAATATAAATACAGCTACTCCAATAAATATTTTATCAGGAGAAACTAAAACTATTTCTATTACTCATGATACACAAAATGCTGAAATTATTTGGTATAAGAATAACATTGAAATACCAAATTCTAACTCAGTTAATTTAAATATTAATGAACCTGGAACTTATTTTGCTACTGTTAAAAGTACAGTAAATAATTGCTCTGAAACTAAAACTTCTGATAGTATTATTGTTAATAATTTTAAACGCTTTGAAGTAAATATTGGTACAACATCAAATTATACAACATGTGTTTCTACTTCAGCACAATTACAATTAGAATTAGTAAAAGCGATAGATGTAAATGATGTTTCTCATGGCTTAACTAATAGTCAAATAGCTTTATTAAATTTTAAATGGTTTAAAAATAATATTTTATTAAATGGTGCTACTACCCAGGAAATTAACGTTAATGGTTATGAAAATAATGGTGATTACTTTCTTGAAATTTCTAATGGCGTAGTTGCTTCTAATTCAAATCATTTAGACGTTAATTTAAAACTGCCTGAAGTTGAAATTACTAGTAATGATTCAACATATACTTACTGTGACAATAAACAAATTACACTTACAGCTGATGTGATAAATGGTTTAAATTACCAATGGTATTTAAATAACACTGCTATATCTAGTGCAACAAACAATACTTTACAAATTACACAAGCAGGAGTGTATCATGTAGAGTTATCTAACACAAAAGGATGTATTAGTAATTCTAATGAAATTAGTATAACCAATGTAAATAGTGATTTTTCAATTAACATTAACTCAAGTCCAGCATTTATTCTATCAGGAGAGACTAAGGTCATAGAAATTACACATAATGCTCAAAATGCTGAAATCAATTGGTTTAAAAATAGTGTTCAAATACCTAATGCTAATACTACTAGTTTAACAATTACTGAACCTGGTATTTATTATGCAACAGTAAAAAATACTGTAAATGGCTGTTCAGAAACTAAAACTTCTGAAAGTATTATTGTTAGTGCTGTTGAAGGGTTTAATGTAACTATTAAAACATTACCTGATTATTCAGAATGTACCTCTACAATTACTCAATTATTATTAGAAAGTGTAAAAGCTAAAGATGTAAATCAAAATATTTATGACTTAACTAATGATCAAATTAGTTTGTTAAATTTTAATTGGCACAAAAACAATAATTCTTTAAATGGTTTTTCTGGTAATCAAATTACAATAAATTCTCATGTAGAAAATGGTAATTATTCTCTTGAAATTTCTAATGGTACTGTAAAATCTCAGTCAAATACTGTAGCTGTAAAATTAGGAGTTCTTGAGCCTGTTATTACTTCTAATGATCATACAAACACGTATTGTGATGCTAAGCAAATAAGGTTGAGTTCAACTCAACAAAATGGTGTTTCATATCAATGGTTTTTAAACGGTGATGCTATTGCAAATGCAACAGAAACTAATATAGAAATCACTACTGGAGGATTGTATCAAATTGAAGTTACCAACCAAGATGGATGTTCTAAAAAATCTAGCGAATTTACTATTGAAAATTTTGATAGTGATTTCACTATTTCTACAGCTACAACTTCATCTACATTTATATTAGCAGGAGAAACAAAGGTTCTTAATGTTTCTCATAATACACAAAATGCAGAAATAACATGGTTTAAAGACAATGTAAAAATACCTAATTCAAATACAAATAATTTAAACGTAACAGAAGCAGGAGTTTATTATGCTCAAGTTGAAAAAAGTTTAAATGGATGCTCTGAAACCAAAACTATAAACGCTATTACAGTTAGTGCTATTGATGGTTTTACAACAATAATTAAAACTTTACCTAGCTATTCTGAATGTTCTTCTTTACAAACAAATCTTTTTTTAGATAATATTCAGGCTAAAGACACTAATGGCACAACACATGAGTTATCTACAGCACAAATTGCACTTTTAGAATTTAAATGGTATAAAGACAATAATTTGCTTAACGGATTTACCAATAGCGAAATTACTATCAATAATTATGAAAAAAATGGCAGCTATTTTCTTGAAATTATAAATGGTTCTGTAAATTCAACATCAAATACTTTAGACGTAAAACTTGGGCTACCAGAAATTAATGTTACTTCAATTGATAATACTTTTTCACTTTGTAGTAACAAAGAAATTACTCTTTCAACTGCACAAATTAATGGATTAAGTTATCAATGGTTTTTTAATGACTTAGCAATTACAGGAGCAACAAACCCAACTCTTAAAATTTCTGAAGTTGGTAATTATAGAATAGAAGCTACAGGATTCTCTTGTAATAAAACTTCACAAGAAATTATTATTAACTCTTTTGATGGAAATTCTATTGAATTTAATTTCGATGATGAAATAACAATTCAAGAAGGAGAATCTATAGTGATCTCTGCAAGTGGTGCAGACACTTACGAGTGGTTTGATGAAAATGATAATATTATAGAAACTTCATCTAGTATAGAAATTAATAAGGCAGGAAACTATAGAGTGATCGCTTATTTAAATGGATGTTCTGTAGAAAAATTATTTACAGTAATTGTAATCTCTGGTAATATATATGTGCCTAATATTTTAACTCCAAATGGAGATGGAGTAAACGATTCTTGGAAAATACCACCTGAATTTGCTTTTAAAAATAATATTGAAGTAGAAATTATTTCGATTGGAGGTAGAACTGTTCTTAAACAAAAAAATTACCAAAATAATTGGCCAGAAAATAATGTAAAAACAGCTAGTCTGTATTTCTATATAATAAGAGATGATAAAAGTATTATTAAAAAAGGCACAATAAACATCATAAAATAAATGATTAAAAAACAACGACATATCATTATTTTATTATGTACAGTAACTTCAATGTATTCACAAGATTCTGTAGAAAAAATATTTAATCGTTTTTCTTCTCAAAGTTTTGTAAAACAGAATACTTATTTGTTAAACCCAACTTTTACAGTTGTAAATGAAACAGGTAAATCAATAGCACTGTTAAGTAGAAATAGTTTTATAGGATTCGAAGATTCACCTGTTGTTAACATTCTTGGTTTTTCTGGAAAAATTAGTGAAAATATTGGAGCAGGTGTTGGAGTTTACAGACAAACAATTGGAGTTTTTACAAACTTTGGTGCTATTGCTAACTATGCTTACAGAATAAAACTAAGTACTAAAAGTAGTCTTTCTCTTGGCTTTAATTTTATGTTTAGTCATATAGATATAGATAGAACAAGAATTTTAGACCCAACTTCAGATCCAGTAATTTTTAACTTTCAAGAAAAAACAAATATTATATTACAAACTGCTTTAAGCTATAACTATGGAAAATTTAATATTGGTATTAATTTAAGAGATGTTGTAGATTATAATATAAAAGAAGGCGAATTTATTACTCCTTTTTCAGAAAAGGCTTTTTCTATACATGCTCAATATTCAGAGCCTTTAAATAGTAATATTAAATTATTAGAAGAAGGGGTATTACGATTTTTTTATAGTGCTAACCACAACACCAATAGTAGTTTTACAGGAAATATTCTGTTAGATCTACCAAAATTGGGTTGGTTACAAGGTGGTTATGATGGCTTTTTTGGTTCTTCTGCAGGTGTTGGAATTAGATTATCTCAAAAAGTGGCCATTTCTTATGTTTATGAAACAGGTAAAAATGATTTAGGCCCAACTAGTGAAATTGGAATTATTTATTCTTTCTCAAAAAAACCAAAAAACCCAATAAATTATAGTTTTACACTAAAAACCGATACTAATTCAAAGCCTATTTTAAAAGAAGATGACAAAAAAATTATTGTAAAAGACACATTAAAAACAAGTAAAACTCAAATAAAAGCTAAAGAAAAGAAAACCTTAAAACAAAAACATAGTTTAGCCAATAAGCTCAACACCTACAATAATGTAAATGATACTCTTACAAAAGAAGATGTAAAAAAATTTATTGTAAAAGACTCTTTAAATAAAAGCAACACAAGATCAATTCTTAAAAATAAAGAAGGCTTAGAAATAAAAGATAGTTTAAAAGTAGAAAATAAAAAACCTTATGAGCCAAAAACAGAAGTAATAAAAAATAGTAAAGAATTAGAAGAAGGTTTTTACCTAATTGTAAATGTTTTTGCTAGAAAAAGATATGCAGAATCATTTATAAAAGAATTAGAAGAAAATAATTTAACTCCTAATTACTTTATTCATCCCATAAAAAAATATAGATACGTTTATATATCGTATTCAAAAGATAAAAAAGAAATATTAAAATTAATCTATAATAATGTGAATGGTAAATACATTCACGAAAAATGGATTTTACAAGTTGAAAATTAACATTCATAAACCCCCCAAATATGAATACTTTCTCAAAATTAAAAACTCTATTGCTTTCGTGTATTGCAATAGTTTGCATGGCAAATTTCACTTATTCACAAACGTTTGTTCCTTTTAAACAAAGGCTTCAAAATGGTGGAGTAAATTTAAAAGGAGACATTACATTTATTGCTAACAGTATTGTTAGCAAAAGTCAAGATGGCACAGTGCCTAATGACAATTATAATGGTAGTGAAAGTAATAATCGATTAAACTTAGATTATATAGATGTAGATAACGATCCTACAACTTTCTCATCAAGTAAAGCTCAGCTAAATTTACCTGGTTGTTCTAAAGTTGTATTTGCAGGTTTATATTGGTCTGCTGTATATCCAAGAAAATTATGGAATGATGTAAATAGTACTAGAGACCCAGATGTAAATACCATTAAGTTTAAACTACCAAACAATTCTTATCAAGATGTAACAGGTGAGGTTATTTTTGATGGGTTAACATTACCAAGTGACAATGAAAAAGTTGTTTATACATGCTTTAAAGATGTAACAGGTATAGTTGGTGCACAAGACTCACCTAATGGAGATTATTTTGCAGCAAACATAAAAGCAACAGTTAGAGGTAGTAGTAATACAGGTTCTTCTGCAGGTTGGATATTAGTAGTTATCTATGAAAACGAACTTGAGCCAACTAGAAGAGTTTCTATTTTTGATGGTTTTACAGCAGTTAAAGGAGGGTCTAACTCTGTAAACGCAGAAGTAAACTATTCTGGATTTAAAACCATACCAACTGGACCTGTAAGAGCAAAAATGCTAGTAGCAGCTTTAGAAGGTGATAAGTCAATTAGAGGAGATCGTTTTACTTTTCAAGATGTAAATGGTACTTATCAATCTTTATCAACCCCAAACACAAACCCTGTAAGAAACTTTTTTAATGGCTCTATTACAATCAACGATCAATATTTAGCTAATAGAAATCCTAGCAGCCAAAATACTTTAGGTTTTGATGCAGATTTATTTGATTTAAACAATATTAACAATCAACTAATTGCAAACAATCAAACAGATGCAAATATAAGATTAACCACAAGTGGGGATGGTTATTGGGTGTTTTTAAATGCTATGAGTGTCGAAATTATTGAACCAGATATAGAACTTATAAAAACCATAGAAGATGTAAATGGTAATGATATTGCTGGTGGAGATGTTACTTTAGGTAATGAAATTTGGTATAATATTGCTTTTAGAAATAAAGGAAATGATGATGCTACTTTAACGCAAATCGTAGACAGACTTCCTAAAAATGTAGACCTTTTTGAAAGTGAAGTTGTTGTTCCTGCAGGTGTAACTTATACCTATCAAGCACCAACAATAGCAAATCAATTTAGAGGAGAATTGATATTTTCTATACCTGACAATTTAGTAGAAAAAGGAGATCCAACATATAATATTAGACTTAAAGTAAAAGTAGTAGAATCTTGTAATGAGTTAAGAGATGTTTGTTCTAACATTATTCAAAATCAAGCTTTTGTAGATTATACTGGTAAAATAAACGGAGTTACCACAAACAATACTCCTAGTTATTTTGGTGTAGATAATTGTAATAGGGGTTTTGAGGGGCCATCAAACTTTTTAGTAGATGTAGATCAGTGTACTTATGAAAGAGAAGAAGTACTTTGTACAGACAAAGTAGAACTTACTGCTGGTTCTGGCTTTTTATCTTATACTTGGAAAGATAGTGCAGGTAATATTATTGGAACTACACAATCTATTTTTGTGTCTCAAACAGGTAGATATACTGTAGATAAAGTTGCACCTGTTGGTTGTATTAGTAGCCAAGAAATTATAACTGTTGTTTCATTTATCAATCAACCAAACCCAATTATAAATTTTGCAGATGAAATTAAAACCTGTGTAGATGATGGCTCTACATTATCAGAAATTTATTTATGTGGTTCAGAAAGCACTAAACTTATACAAACTAATATTTTTAACTCAAATACACTTATTTGGCAAAAATTAGACGAAAATTCTTGTACAGATAATGATGATGAAAGTTGTCCTAACACAAATAATTCTTGTACATGGAACACCGTAAAAACAGGCAATGATTATGTAGCAAACGAACCAGGAAGATTTAGATTAGAAATTAGAGCTCAAGGTGGTTGTTTTAAACGTTATTATTTTGATGTTTTTCAAGCATCAATTAACCCTCTAGTAGATAAAACAGGTATTATTTGTGGTACCCCAGGAAACATTACAATCAATAATATTTCTGACGATTATCAATTTAGTTTAACTAATGATATAAACACTTTTCAAGATGATAATTCTTTTACAATTACCTCTTCAGGTAGTTACACTGTTTATATTAGAAAAAAAGGTGGTATTGCAACATCTTGTGTTTATGAATTACCTGTAATTGACGTTTTCGAAAAAAATATTGAAGTTGATTTAATTGTAGAACCCATACAATGTGCAGAAGATGATGGCACTATTAGAGTACAAGTAAATAATGTTGATGGGGAATACATTTATCAACTTTTAAAAGATGGAAACTTATTGGTAGAAACTGCTCCAAAAGCAGATAATGACCATACTTTTCAGGTATCTGATGAAGGTACTTATACTGTAAAAGTTTCAGCACCTAATAATTGTACTTTCGAAGGTACAGTAGATATAATAAAACCAGATCCAATTACTTTTTCTGCAGTTGCAACTAAAGATATAAGCTGTACTAATGGTATGATTGAATTTAATACAACAGGAGGAACTCCTTTGTATAATTATGCTATTTGGTCTTATAATGGTGTGCAAAAATATGCGAATGTTAATACCATTCCTATTATCGAGTTTTTTACGAATTCTTTCTTAGAAATTATTCCTGGTAATGAAGGTACTTATGAATTTGTAATGGTAGACAACAACAATTGTTTTGTGTTTTCTAACCCAGTAACAATAGCACAAGAACCCCCTTTTACATTTTCTGAAACTATACAAAATGTTAGTTGTAATGGAGATAGTAATGGTAGTGTTTCAATAACACCAAACGAACCCTTAAACAATTATGACTTTAGTTATAGTATAGATAATGGCGCTACTTATCAAACAGAAAATCTGTTTTCTAATTTAAGTGCAGGAAATTATAAAATTTTAATTAATGCTATTAAAAGTATAGACACTTGTGCCTATGAAAAAACAATTACCATTTCTGAACCCACTGTGATTTCTGGAAACGCAACATTAAGTCAAGATTATACTTGTGATGCTGATGGAGTTATTTCTTTTAATTCAGTTACTGGAGGCACAGCACCATATACATATAGTTTAGATGGTGTTAATTATTTTACTTCTTTTACTTTTAATAATATTCAAGAAGGTACTTATACTCCTTTTATAAAAGATGCTAATAATTGTTTGTTACAATTACCAAATATTGTTGTTAATCCTTTACCAATTGCACCAACTTTTACAAGTTCTATCAATTACAATTGTGATGGTTTAGGTAGTGTAGAAATTCTTCCTGCAAACGCAACATTTACATATAGTTTAAATGGAGGTGCGTTTACAAGTTCTAATACGTTTTCAAATTTACCTGAAGGAAATCATGTTGTAAAAATCAATATTGGTCAAAACTGCTTAGAAACCATAGATTTTAATGTACTTCCTAATAAAGCATTTAATGGATTTATAAGTAATACTTCAAATGCAACTTGTTTTGGAGATGCAAATGGTAGTTTAACTATAGATGTAGAAAATTATGATACAGATTATACATACACTATAAATAATGGCACTTGGGTAACAGCAAACACATCACAACTTGTACTTAATAATCTTAGTAAGGGTACTTATAATATTAAGATACAATCTGATAGTTGTATCATTGATTTAGGAGATGCTATAATTTATGAACCAGATGAAATTACTGTAACAGCAACTATTGCTACTGAAATTTCTTGTTCAAATACAGGAGCAACAATTACAGCTTCTGCTACAGGAGGTACTGCTCCCTATCTATTTTCAATTGATAATGGTGTTACTTGGGTAACAAATTTAACTAATATTTTAGCTGGTAATTATACAGTAATAGCAAAAGACGCTAATGATTGTATCTCAACTATAAATGCTAATGTTGTTGTTGATAGTCCAAAAGATATATTATTTAATACTACAGTTACCAATTGTTTTAATGGCAACAATGGAGCCATAAATATTACAGTTACAGATGGTAATGGAGGATATGTTTTTAGTGTAAATGATGGTCCTTGGCAATCTCCAAACAGTGCAACTCCAAATCAATTTATATTTAACAATCTTCAACCAGATACATATAAAGTAAGTGTTAAAGACGCTTACTCTTGTGAGCTTGCAGAAGAAAATTTAATCATTAATCCGCAATTAAATGCTGCTGTTTTAGCTACTGATATTAGCTGTAATGATGGTTTAATTACTGTAAACGCAACTGGTGGAGATTCTAATTATGTGTATGCAATAGTAACATCAGGAAGTGCAATTTCTGCTGCTAATTTTTCATCATCCAATACAGCTACTGTATACACAGCTGGTAATTATGATGTGTATGTAAGAGATAAAAATGGAGCAGCAAATTATTGTGAATTATTTGAAACAGTAACCGTTATTAAAACACCAGATTTAGATGTTTCTGCAAATGTAACTCAACCTAAATGTTTTAATGAAACAGGTAATTTAGACTTAACTTTTTCTGGAGGTAAATTACCTTATACTGTTGCTGTAACAAATACTTTAGGGTTTTCAGATACTAATTCTTCAATTTTTTCAAGTACAAAAGAGTACTTTAATTTAGTTGCAGACACTTATACTATTACTGTTACAGATGCTAATAATTGTACGAAACAAATTACTGCAGTATTAGAAAATCCAAAAGAGTTAGAAGCAACTATTAGCCCAATATTACCAACTTGTGGTGTAACAGATATCAATCAATATGGAATTGATTTTGTAGTTACAGAAAATTACGCTCCTTATACTTTACAGTTTTCTATAGATAATGGAACTTCTTGGTCTACCAATACAAATTATATGGGCATTGCATCTGGCACTATTTTAAAACCAATGTTGCGTTTATTAGAAACTGATGGTGTAACAGTAAGGTGTATAAAACCTTTAGACGATTTTAGAATGCCTTTTGAAGTATCTAACTTAATTGTTAGTGCAAATGCAAGTGGAAATTGTGCAGATGGTTTTCAAGCAATTGTACAAGCTCAAGATGGAGTTGCACCTTACGAATTTTCGATTAATTCTACAACTAACTGGGCTACTTCAGGATCAGATTCATACACCTTTACCAACTTAATTCCAGGATTATCTTATCTATTTTACGTAAGAGATGCTAGTGGTTGTATTAAAGAAAATAGCGTTGATGTATATGATAATTTTACTCCTGATGTAAATATTACTAGTACAGTTACTAAAGAAGCTTGTGCTACTTCAGATACAGGAGAAATTACTTTTAGCATAGACAATTCTAATAATATTTTAAGCGGAACAATTAATTGGCAATTGTTTGATGCAAATACAAACGCAGCAATTAGAAATGGCTCTCAAAACAATACCAATGATATTGTTGTTTCTAATTTACCTGCAGGTGATTTTTATTTAGTGATAACTAACAATTTATGTTCTTGGGGAAGCAGAACTGAAACTATAAATAGAGGTTTAGAAATCAATGGGAATGCAATTGTTACTAGAGATATTACTTGTAATCAACCAGGAATTATTACAATAAATTCACTTTCTGGTGGATTTGGCAACTACCAATTTACGCTTACAAGTTCTAACTTTGTGAATCCAATAACAACACAAAATACTGCTATAGAAGTTGATATTAACAACTTAGTAGATAATACTATTTCATCAACAATAAATGTAACAGTAACAGATGGTTCAGATTGTGCTAAAGATCTTGGAAATGTAATTTTAAATGTAAGTCAAAAACCAGAAATACAAACCATTACAACTGATGTTTGCGATATTAATAAAAGCATCACTATTTCAGCAACAAATGGTTTAGCTCCTTATTTTTATTCTATTGATAATGGAGTAACCTATCAATCTGATGCTACTTTTAATAATGTTGCAGAAGGTAATTATACAGTTAAAGTTATAGATAGCAATGGTTGTATTAGCTTATCTGAAGCTGTTATAGTGTATCCAAGTTTAAATTTTGAAGCAGCTATAACAAAAAATTTAGATTGTTCTTTAACAGCAGACGCTACTATTGAAATTAATCTTTTAGATAGCTCTAATGATGTTGATATTGAAGTTAAAAATGCTGTAAATACAACTATAATTTCTAGAAGAACATTTACAAATCCAACTGAAACAATTCAATTATCTAATTCTGGAGTTTATACGATTACACTTTTTGATAATATTACTAATTGTTCAAAATCTATAGATGTCGAAATTCTTGAAAAAGAAGAACCCACATTTACTTATGAAGTTGAAAATAGTACTTGTTTTGGAAGTAATGAAGGAGGAATAAAATTAACCAACACAAATTCTGCTATAAATTACAACTATTCAATTTTACCAAATGTAGGTAGTTTTGATGCAGCCTCAAATAGTTTTACAAATTTAACTCCTGGCTCTTATCAAGTAACAGCAACAGCAGATAATGCTTGTACATCAACCTCTATAAATATTATTATAGATGAGTTGGCCTTAATTAATGTAGCTACTCCAATTGTTTCACAATTTTCTTGTTCAACAGGAAATATAAGTAACACAGCTAGTATAACTGTTGATACTGCATCAATTACTGGCGGAAGTGGAAATTATACATTATTTGAATTTATAAATAATCAAGGAACTGCAGATGCTTCAGATGATGTTGTAGTACAGTTTAATAATAATCCAATTTTTACTTCAAATGATAAAAACGGAGGTAATTATACTATAAACGTTTATGATGATAAAGGCTGTCTTGGATCTACAAATGCGATCATTAATCCATTTAATCCTTTAACAGATATTTCTATAGTTACAGACAAATTAGCTGACTGTAACACAGGAGCATCAATAACTGTAAATACAAATGCAGAGGTTAATTCAGCAAACAAATCTTATTTAATCTCAAATACAAGTGGTTTTTCTGATACAAATACTACTGGTGTATTTACTAATTTAATTGCTGGTATTTATACAATAAGAGTAACTAATTTAGATACGAATTGTTTCTTAGAAACCATCTACGAAGTTGATGAGCCAAATGAATATGAATTAGTAGTTACTAAAGAAAAAGATAACAAATGTTTTAATGACGACTCAGGTAGTATTTCTTTTGAATTTGCTGCTACTACTCTTTATTCAGACAATTATAATTACGTATTAATTGATAACAACACTAATATAGCAACCACAATAAGTGGAACAAATAGTGGAAAAACAACAATAACCTCAATACCTGAAGGAGAATTCTTTGTTAGAGTAACACAATTAGATTTCCCTTTCTGTGTGGTAGATTCAAGTCCTTTTTCTATTGAATCTCCTGCAAGTGCTTTAGATTTTACTTATACAACTACTCCAATAAATTGTGATACTACAAATAGCGGATCAATTTTGGTAAATGCTTTTGGTGGTTGGCTAGAGTACCAATATAAATTAGCGACATCAACAGGTACTATTATTCAAGACTTTTCAAACACAAATTCGTTTACAAATTTAGTGGCTGATAGTTATATAATTTCTGTAAGAGATCAATTAGGTTGTGTTGTAGATAAGTCAGTTGTTTTTACAAACCCAACAGAAATTACAGCGACCTTAGATGCAACTCCTTTAGTATGTTTTGATGATGATAATGCATCAATTACAGTAAATGCTGTAACAGGTGGTCAAGGAAATCCTGTGACTTACTATTATCAATTGCAAAAAGAAAATGGAGTAATCTCTGCAAAACAAACTAACAATACTTTTAATAATTTAGCAGCAGGAAACTACACAGTAACTATTTCTGATGAATACTCATGTAGTAAATCATATCCTATAACTATAGATAACCCTTCAACTGTAATAGTGTCTGCATCTATTACAACAACCATTTCATGTTCTGTAAATACGGCTAGTGTTACAGTGTCTGCAACTGGTGGTTCTGGAGGATACACCTACAGTAAAGACGGAGTCAATTTTAGCACTGCAAATACCTTTGATGTTGCTGTTGGCTTACATCAGTTTTATGCTAAAGACAGTAATGGTTGTATTTCTGATGCTTCTGCAATTATAGAAATAGAAGACGTAGTTCCATTAACAGCAACATTAGACACCTCTGCTTCTCAAATAACTTGTTTTGGTGAAAGTAATGCTGTATTAAAAGCAATTGCTTCTGGTGGTTTTGGAAACTATATGTATCAATTATTAGATGAAAATGATGCAATTATAAGACCTCAACAAAGTGATGATACTTTTGCTGATTTATCAGCAGGAATTTATAAAATAAAAGTATTTAGTAAAGATTGTGTATTTGTAACTAATAGCTATGAAATTGTTGAGCCAAATGTTATCGCAATTTCAACTCCTGTTCAGGTAAACAACATCTCTTGTTTTGGTAGTGAAGATGGTAGTATAATTGTAAATGCTTCTGGTGGTACTGGTAAATTATTATATAGTATAGACCAAGTTAAATACCAAGAAAGTAATGTGTTCTTAAACCTTTCTGCAGGTGTTTATGATGTTGTTGTGCAAGATGAAAGGGGTTGTTTTAAAACAGAATCTGTAACAATTACAGAACCAAATGAATTAACTGCACAAGCAATTAATATTCAACAAGAGTTATGTTCTGGTGATAAAAATGGTGCGTTTACATTAGATATTACAGGAGGTACTGCTCCTTTTAAAACAAGTTTAAATGGTAGTGCATACATAGAAAATCAACTTACTTTTACTGGATTAGAAGGAGGTAAAACTTATGTAGTTTTTATAGAAGATGCAAAAGGATGTGAGACGTTTATAGCTGTACCTTTAGAAAATGCTGTAACTGTAAATTTATCTACTACAACTAAATTAAGTTGTGTAAATTATTTATCTACAATAGAAGCTAATGTTAATGATGATGTAAAAAATGATGTGTTATTTAGTATAAATAATGGCACACCACAAGCATCAAATATTTTCGATAATCTAACAAGTGGAACATACACAATAACTGCAACTCACACTAATGGTTGCTCTGTTTCTGAGCAAGTAATTATAAATAACCCTACTCCTCTTACAATTGATACTGTTACTCCAACAGACATTCTTTGTTTTGGTGAAAATTCAGGGTCTGTTACTGTAAATGCTTCTGGTGGTCAAGGAACAATTCTTTATAGTATAGATGGTGCTAACTTTCAAACTGATGCTACTTTTAATAACCTTGCTAAAGGCACCTATCAAATTACTATTAAAGACGAATTAGATTGTACTCGTGTTTCTACTGATGTAATTATTAATGAAACTGAAGAAATAAAAGTTTCTTTAAAAACAATTCAACAAGTGGGTTGTGCTACAACCGAAAAAGGTAGTTTTGAAATTTATGTTCAAGGAGGTAATACTCCTTATTTCGTTAAGTTAGATAATGGTAATTATGTTCAAAATCAATTTTCTTTTTCTGATTTAGAAGGCGGAAATACCTATACTGTTTTTGTAAAAGATAGTAATGATTGTGAAACTTCTTTTAGTGTAGATATAGAAAAAGGTGTTGATTTAGATTTAGTACTTCAACCAGAATATAACTGTACAAACGATGCTAATGTTTTTGCTTTAGTAGATGATCTTTATGAAGGTGATGTTACCTACACCATTAATGGTGCAAACCCACAGACAGATGGTATTTTTACAAACTTACCAAAAGGAGAATATCTTATTAAAGCTACTCATAAAAACGGTTGTTCTGTTGCTAAGACTATTATAATAGAAGATAAACCAGAGTTAAAGTTAGATATCGATACTTCTAAAGAAAACACTTTAATTGCAAATGCTTCTGGAGGTGTACTACCCTATACTTACAGCATAGATAATGGTGATTTTACTTCAAATAATGAGTTTGTAATTAGCGAGACTCATTTTTACACAATTGCTGTAAAAGATAGTAGAGGGTGTTTAGTAAGCCTAGTTATAGAAGGCATTTTTATAGATATAGATATCCCTAATTTCTTTACTCCAAATGGAAATGGTAAACATGATTATTGGTATCCTAAAAAGGTAAAAGACTATCATAATATAGAGGTTAAAATATATGATAGATACAGCAGGCTTTTAAAAACTTATACAGGAATTGTAGAAGGTTGGGATGGCTTATACAACAATAGACCTCTACCATCTGGTGATTATTGGTATGTAATTTATTACAACCAAACCCCTCAAAAAAGAAGAAGATTAATGGGCAATTTTACACTATACAGATAATTGATTAATGAACATGAAAAAAATATATATCTTAATTATAACAGTACTTTTTAGCTTAAAGACTAACGCACAAGAAGTAAATTTACCTCAATATTTAAATTATTTAGGAGACAACCCTTTTGTAATTACACCTGCATATGTAGGCATTGGTTCTGGTATGCGTCTTCGTTTAAATGGTTTAACTCAATGGGTGGGTATTAAAAATGCACCACAAACCCAATCTTTATCTATAGAAAGTAGATTAGGAGATAGGTTTGGTGGTGGCCTTGTCATCTTTAAAGATGCTAATGGTAACACCTCTCAACAAGGATTAAAAGCTACATTTGCAAGTCATTTAATTTTAAGTGAAGTTAATGAGAGTTTTTTCTCATTTGGTTTTACCTACAGCTTAGTAATGTTTAATATAGATGCATCCACTTTTGATGATTTAGATGTAAGATTAAATAATCAGCTTAATTTTAATTCTTCAAATTTCGATGTAAGTTTTCTTTATCGTTTTAATAATTATGGAGTAAGTTTCAATGTATCTAATTTACTAGATAAAAAAGACCGTTTTTTTTCTAATGGAGAGCCTGTAATTTTAAGAAGATACTCACTATATAATTATTATGTGTTTACACGTTTTTATGGCGATTATGAAATTGAACCTTCAATTTTAGTTGAATATTTTGAAGGTGATAAAAGATCTAGAATAGACTTAAACTTAAAAGTTAGAAAAAGAACTTCTAGTGGATATATTTGGGCAGGATTTACTTATAATTTTTTAAATGATCAGTTATTAAACCCTAATACTATTGCACCTTTAATTGGTCTTAAATCAGGAAACTTGTATGCGTCTTATGGTTTTGGTATTAATATAAATAACACTCAGAGTTTTAATGTGGGATCACATATGATAACTCTTGGTTACGACTTTATGAAGAGACAAAGTTTAGCAAGATGTACACAAAAATATTATATGTTTCAGTAAAAAAAGTTGTAAAAAGTGATCTTAAAAAGTGTAATTTAAATAAATAAACTTACTTTAGAATCCCTTTTTAACTAACAAAAGAGACTAACATGCAAATCATCACATTTATAGGGTTTACAGCACTAGTTGCGATTATATCTTACCTAAAAACTAAAAATACAGACGAAAAATCATCTGATGGTTATTTTCTTGGTGGCAGAAGTTTAACAGGAGTTGTAATTGCAGGTTCCCTTTTACTTACAAACCTATCTACAGAACAAATTGTAGGATTAAATGGTGCTGCTTTTAAAGAAGGTATTTTAGTTATGGCTTGGGAAACCTTGGCTGCAATAGCTATGGTAGTTACAGCTGTTTTTTTATTACCCAGATATTTAAAAGGTGGTATTACTACTGTTCCTCAATTTTTAGAGAAAAGGTATGATAAAATGACCAAGACAATCACATCTGGTTTATTTTTAACTGGTTATGCTGTTATACTATTGCCTATTGTATTATACTCTGGTGCTTTAGCAATAAATTCTATGTTTAATGTGCCAGAAATGCTTGATGTTTCTAAAAACACAGCCTTATGGATTACTGTTTGGGGTATTGGAATTGTAGGTTCTATTTATGCGATTTTTGGAGGATTAAAAGCAGTTGCTGTTTCAGATTTAATAAATGCTATTGGCTTATTAGTTGGTGGTTTAATGATTCCTTTTTTTGGTTTAATGGCTATTGGTGATGGAAGTGTTTCTGAAGGTGTTTCTACTTTGATTAACGCTAATCCCGAAAAATTTAATGCTATAGGTGGTTCAGACTCGTCTATACCTTTTGCAACAATTTTTACAGGAATGATGTTGGTACAACTTTTTTATTGGGGTACAAACCAAGCTATTATTCAGAGAGCATTAGGAGCTAAAAATTTAAAAGAAGGTCAAAAAGGATTATTATTAGCATCATTTATTAAAATTTTAGGTCCTTTAATTGTAGTGCTTCCAGGTATTATTGCATTTCATATGTTTGGCACAACTTTAGAAAACCCAGATGAGGCTTACCCAATGTTAGTAACTAAAGTTTTACCAAGTTATTTAGTGGGCTTTTTTGCAGCTGTTTTGTTTGGTGCTATTCTAAGTTCATTTAATTCTGCTTTAAATAGCTCTGTAACTCTGTTTGGTATAGATATTTATCAATCTTATATTAAAAAAGACGCTACAGAAACGCAAGTAGTTTGGGCTGGTAAAAAATTCGGAATTGTATTAGCTGTAGTTTCAATGTGTATTGCTCCATTGTTGGTTTATGCTTCTGATGGTTTGTTTGGATATCTTCAAGAAGCAAACGGAATTTATAGTATTCCTATTTTAACCATTATTGTTGTAGGCTATTTAACAAAGTTTGTACCTGCATTTGCAGCAAAAATCGGAGTAATTTCTGGTTCTGTTTTATACATTATAAGCCAGTTTATTATAAAACCAATGGTGGGTGAAGAAAATTATCCTCATTTTTTACATGTAATGGCTATATTATTTGCATTAAACATTATAATAATGCTCATTATTGGTAAGTTAAAACCAAGAGAAGTTGCTTTTGAGTTAGCCTACACTAAACAAGTAGATATTACACCATGGAAGTATATTAAAATTACAGGAATAGCTATCTGTGTAATAGTAATTGGCATTTATATCTATTTTTCTTGATAAAATTGTTTTTTTATCTTTTACTTTAAGTTTAATATTGATTATGAATCTATACTCTTTAAACCTACTTTATGTCCCCAAAAAGCATAATAGAAAATAATTAAATAGCAAGGTAGTAAAATCCAATAACCAAATGAGGCAGCTTCTGCCATTGCTGTAGCTTCGTTTAAACCACTTACTATTAAACTCTCTTTTTTATGGTCTACCAAAGCTCCATATAATGGAGGAATAATTGCACCACCAGAAATAGCCATAATTAAGAGAGCTGATGCTGTTTTAGTAAATTTACCTAATCCAGTTAATGCCAATGGCCAAATAGCTGGCCAAACCAAAGCATTTGCAATACCTAAAGCTGCAACAAATAAAACTGAGGTATACCCAGAAGTAAAAATAATACAGAAAGATAAAGCAATACCTAAAATTGCACTCGCTTTTAAAGCAAAAGCTTGACTAATATATTTT
>Ga0228664_1000689_pt1 | contig 19261 bp, 19 predicted proteins | sample 78DmetaG_FD_183029 | JGI IMG/M metagenome (GOLD analysis project Ga0228664, IMG submission 183029) | Seawater microbial communities from Monterey Bay, California, United States - 78D | ecosystem: Environmental > Aquatic > Marine > Coastal | place: USA: California | collected 2016-09-26 | reverse complement strand
CAATAGATCGTCAACGCCAGGAATAACGCAGAAAGGGAAATTGCCTTAAAAATGCTCTTGAGCGCATCGTTACCGAAAAAGCGCATCACCGCGCGATACATGCCCATGCGGATGAAAATGGGCACTGAAATCAAGGGCACAATTACAAAGATCCAGGCGTGATAGCCTAAAGGATCAACCGCTTTGAAATCACCCAAGCGCACGATAAACGCCAGCCACAGCGCACACCACAGCAACAGCACATCGACAATGACCTGCAGCACACGCTTCGAACGCCGTGGCAAACGGATCAAACGCTCACGCAGGCGATCTGCAGTCCTTAACATCACAACCTCTCAATCCTTCACATACCGTACTGCGTGGCAATAACTGATTCTCGCACACACCGCTGCTGCTGACTAAGACGGGCGTACACGATCACCCGCGCCCTTACCAAGCACCGTCATCAAGATATATTTAAAATAATCAGCCAGGGTAAGCTCACGAATCATACGCTGATCGGTTTCGGCCAACAGTTTTGGCGTCGACATATCAATATCGCTAAGCTGTGCCAACCCGGTGATACCCGGGCGCACATCGAACACACCACGCTGAGCACGCTCAGTCGTTAACTCCTGTTGATTAAACAGCCCTGGGCGGGGGCCAACCAGGCTCATTTCACCTTTCAGCACATTCCACAACTGCGGCAGTTCATCCAGCTTGGTTTTACGCAAAAAACCACCCATACGGGTAATAGACGCCGTAGAGGCCAGATGGCTGGCTACAGACGCGGTGTCCACCTTCATAGTGCGGAACTTAACCAAGGTAAACGGCTTTTTATTCCGCCCTACCCGCTCCTGCCAGAACAACGGCGAACCGGTATCAAACAGCCCCAGCACATAAATAACCAACAACACCGGAAAACCAAACACCAACCCCAACAGGGCAAAGGTAAAATCAAAAATGCGTAACACGTTATTGTTCCTTACTCATAAAGTCGGCCACGGTCGCTGCAATACCCTGGCTTACCGTAAACGGCGGCACCCATTCCAGCAACGTACGGGCCTTGGAGGAATCCACCTGTAAATCACCCACTAAACGATCCACCACACCCCGCTTACCCGTTAACGCACCAGCCAGCTTAAACAACCCTACCGGAACGGGCAGCAAACGCGGCGAACGGCCCAGGCACAAGCGAATATAAGTAACCAGATTGCGCAGTGAAACATCTTCACCGTCAGACACCAAAAAGGTTTGGTTAGCAGCCGCAGGGTGCTGAATGCAGCGAATAATAAAACTCACCAGGTTACCCACATACACCATACTGCGGTGGTTATTCACAGCACCGAAAGGCAAAGGCACCCCAGTAGTCGATAACTTAACCAAACTCAAAAAGTTGGCCTTAACACCCGGCCCATACACCAGCGGCGGCCGAATAATAACCACCTCTAAACCGGTTTCCTGCGCCAGTAAGCGCAAACCTTCTTCGGCTTCGTGCTTAGAAACGCCATACGGGTCTTCCGGCTTCGCGGAATCGGCTTCAGTAAAAGCCGACAACCCGGTTGTGCTTTCGCCATTAACCTTAATAGAACTGATATAAACAAACCGCTTAACACCCGCAGCAACAGCCTGCTTGGCAAGGTTCAGCGTGCCCTCTACGTTTACCTTACGGTATTCCGCCAGCGGGTCGGCTACTTCATCACGCATAATATGCGCACGTGCAGCGGCGTGAACCACCACAACAACACCGTTAAGTGCCGAGGAATAATCCGTAGTGCCGTCAATATTGCCAACCACAACAACATCATCAGACGCAGGCGAAACAGCAGAACGAACCGCAGAAAAAACACGAAACTCAGGTAACTTTTTAAGTTCAGTCAATAAAACAGAGCCGACAAAGCCAGTAGAGCCTGTTACTAAAACCTTAGTCATTTTTGCGACCATCCATATCAATAACCACGCCAGTTAGCTTCTGCAAAAAAGCATCAAATCCAAGGCTCTGCTTTAACTCTCCGCGTTCATAGTCAAACGCTTCAGCATCATACTGGCCGCGTTCCACATTAAAAAAGAACTGACAAACTGCATCGACTTCAGGCGCAACAACGACCCCCAGACGGTTATCAGTCACCCACTTCGCCACACTGGTTTCATTGCCACACACAGCCGCAATCAGAGCACCAGAGAACACATACGACGATGACTTACTGGGGAACGCATAGCGCGTTACCTCATCTTCAATGGGTAGCAATGCCCATGTGTAATCAGCGTTTAATTGGGCAGCGTCAGAAGCAGAAACCAACCCCTTGTAGGTAACGTTACTATGTTGCTGCGCTAACTTCTCCAGATCAGCGGCGTAAACGCCTGCACCCGCAAACACAAATGGCAACGCGCCTCCCTGCTGGCAATATTGCTTAATTGCTTGGATTAACAGAGGAATACGCTGTAAACGACCAGCATTACCACAAAACGTAAAACCCAATATTTTATGTTCAGGCAGCTTAACGTGATCGAACGAGACAGAAGGGTTTGCAAGCACCGCTATGGATGATCGGGTACCTGAGCGGAAACGGAGCTGATCCGCCATTTCCTGCGTGATGGTAATCAGCAGGTTAGCCCGACGCATCGTCACAGAATCTAACCAACGCAATATCCGAAACAACCAGGGTTTAACCGGAATAACGACATTAGCGGCTTCGGGGTGAATATCCTGTAAATGATACACATACTGAGCCCGTGAAATAGCGCAATACAGCATCACGATAAAAGGCACTAAAACTGGCGGATCGGTTGATACATAAACCTTTCTGGGCCGTTTGACCAACAGCACCAAAAATACCCACAACATAAAAAATACGGCATCCATCGCCCGGCGCAGAATACTACTACCCGACACAGAAAACGCATAAGCTGGGTAAAAACTGACCTTTTCGCCCCGCTGGTGCTTCAGTAACTGAGCACGAATATCGGCATGATCCTGCAAGATCACACCGACTTTTTGCGCTTTAGCCTGTTGCTCGGCAAAGCGCATCAGCGCTTCACCGATCACCGGATAAACCGGCCAGAAACTGCGGTTAATAATCGCTAAGTCCAGACGCTTGAACATCAATACTGCTTCCACACCGTCCGCATCACATAATCACGGTAGCTGTGAATAATGCGTACCACTTTGTCGGCCACATTCGGCATGCTGTAGTCAGCCACTAACCGTAAATCACGCTGCTCGCCACGGGCTTGCGTTTCCAGAATGGCCAGGCCTTGCATTACACGCTCCACTTCCAGGCCGGCCATCATAGCAGCCGCTTCTTCCATACCTTCCGGGCGCTCATGCGCTTCACGAATATTCAGGGCCGGGAAGTTAAGAATGGACGATTCTTCATTGATCGTACCGCTATCCGACAATACCGCTTTCGCGCTTAACTGCAGCTTATTGTAGTCTTTAAAGCCCAGCGGTTTCAGCAGTTGCACGTTCGGGTGGAAGGTAACACCCATGGCATCAACGCGCTTTTGGGTACGCGGATGTGTAGAAACAATCACCGGCAAATTGTAATGAGCGGCAACGGTGTTCAGTACATCCACCAGTTTCATAAAGTTTTTGTCGGAATCGACGTTTTCTTCACGGTGTGCACTCACCACAAAGAACTGGCCTTCTTTCAGGCTCAGCCGTTCCAGCACAGTAGAGGCTTCAATACCTTCACGGTAATAATTCAGTACCTCAAACATCGGGCTGCCGGTTTTAATAATGCGATCCGGCGGTAACCCTTCCGCCACCAGATAATCCCGCGCAATGGTGCTGTAACTCATGTTGATATCGGCGGTATGGTCAACAATACGGCGGTTGATCTCTTCCGGCACACGCATATCAAAACAACGGTTACCGGCTTCCATGTGGAAGGTCGGAATCTTACGGCGCTTGGCTGGCAATACTGCCATACAGCTGTTGGTATCGCCCAACACCAGTACCGCTTCGGGTTTTACCTCAGCCAGTACCTGGTCAACCTTAATAATCACATTGCCAATGGTTTCCGCACCAGTACTGCCGGCAGCACTTAAAAAATGGTCTGGCTTACGGATGCCTAAATCCTGAAAGAAAATTTCATTCAGTTCGTAATCATAGTTCTGGCCGGTATGTACCAGAACGTGTTCGCAGTGCTCATCCAGCTTGGCCATTACGCGCGACAAACGGATAATTTCCGGGCGGGTTCCCACCACGGTCATTACTTTTAATTTTTTAACAGCGGTTGTCATAACAAAATACCCAACTATTTATTAGCCACAGGCGTTTTACACAGCCACAGGCGTTTCACTGAGCCACAGGCGTTAATGGGCAAGCATAGGTGTCCGGCTTTTCCCGATCAAAAATTTCATTTGCCCACAGCATAACAATCATTTCATCATCACCAATGTTGGTAATGTCGTGTGTCCAGCCTGGCATGGTTTCCACAATTTCCGGCTTTTCACCGGTGGTTTCCAGCTCGTAAAACTCGCCGGTGTGCATGTGGCGGAACTTAAAGCTGGCCTTGCCTTTAATCACCAAAAACTTCTCGGTTTTGGTGTGGTGGTAATGGCCGCCACGGGTAATGCCAGGGTGCGCCGTAAAGTATGAAAACTGGCCGGCATCCGGTGTTTTCAGCATTTCTACAAATACACCACGCGGGTCACCGTATTTGGGCACTTCGTAGGTAAAGCGCTCTTTCGGCACATAGCTGAGGTAAGTAGAATACAAAGCACGCACCAACCCAGTACCCACGCGCTCGGTAATTAAACTTTGGCGGCTATCTCGGAAGCGATACAACTGCTCGGCCAGTTCGCCCACGGTAATTTGGTACACCGGTTGTACGGTTTCAAACGCATCGCCCGTGCGTTTCGCATCCAGTAAAGCCAGAAAATGCTCAATAACATCATCGACGTACACCAAATTAACTACCGCCGCAGGGTCGTTAATTTGAATGGGTAAGTCATTCACAATGTTATGGCAAAAGGTGGCTACGGCAGAGTTGTAGTTCGGTTTGGCCCACTTGCCAAACACATTCGGCAAGCGGAAAACCGAAACAGACACGCCCTGCTCGCGCAGTGCCAGCAAGGCATCTTCCGCCGCGCGCTTAGACACACCATAAGGGTTATCCAACCCGGCCTGAATGGAAGAGGTATACACCACCGGGGCTTTGCAACCCGTTGCCAACATGGCATCGGCCAACTGCTGGCTTAAGCCCGCATTCCCGGTGGTAAACTCTGCCGGGTCTTGCGGGCGGTTAATACCGGCAAGGTGAAACACAAAATTCACACCCGCCAACATAGCCGGCAGTTCTTCCTCAGAGTGTTCACGGGTAAAGCATACAACCTCAATGTCTTTACGCTCGGCCAGGTGTACCAACAGGTTTTTACCAATAAAGCCGTTGGAACCGGTGACCAATACACGCATGGCTTACTCCTCGGGGCTTACATAACGGCCATCACGCAGTTCACGAATGAACTCCAGCTTTAACAGCAATTGCTGCATGCCTGCCACATCCAGGCGCTGGGTATTGTGCGAGTTGTAGTCTTCTGCCTGAGAAATTTCCTGCTCACCCTGCTCCACAAACTTGCCGTAGTTCAGATCGCGCAGGTCTGGCGGAACGCGGTAGTAACCGCCCAGGTCTTCGGCGCATACCATTTCTTCACGGCTTAACAGGGCCTCATAAAGCTTTTCGCCGTGACGGGTACCGATAACATCAATGGGATAACCCGGCTTGCCGAGCAGATCAGACAAAGCTTGTGCCAGCACCTCAACCGTTGCTGCCGGGGCTTTTTGCACAAACATATCGCCGTTATTGCCGTGCTCAAAGGCGTACAAGACCAGGTCTACGGCATCGGCCAGCGTCATCATAAAGCGCGTCATGTTCGGGTCGGTAATGGTCAGCGGCTTGTCAGCCCGCATTTGGTCCACAAACAGCGGAATAACCGAACCACGGGATGCCATTACGTTGCCGTAACGAGTACCACAAATAACGGTTTTGGTGGGGTCTACGTTACGCGATTTGGCGACCATTACCTTTTCCATCATGGCTTTGGAAATACCCATGGCATTAATAGGGTAAACCGCTTTATCGGTGCTTAAGCACACCACACGCTTAACTTCGTTCTGAATGGCGGCTTCCAGCACGTTTTCAGTGCCCAACACGTTGGTTTTAACCGCTTCCATCGGGTGAAACTCACAGGATGGCACCTGTTTTAATGCCGCTGCGTGAAAAATATAATCCACGCCACGGGTCGCATTCAGTACCGCCTGATAATCGCGCACATCGCCGATGTAGAACTTAAGCTTCGGATTCGCGTATTTTTTACGCATATCATCCTGTTTCTTTTCATCACGGCTAAAAATACGAATTTCGGCAATATCGGTATCCAGAAAGCCTTTAAGAACAGCATTTCCGAATGAACCAGTGCCGCCGGTGATCATCAAAACTTTATCTTTAAACATACTGACACCTTAACTTTGAATATCCATGGCTTCACGACAGAGCGCTAACTTCTGTTGCGGCGTTGGGTAATTAATCAGCACAGCCCGATACTTACCCTTGAAAACAAACAAACTACCAGCGGCAGCCCCTACCACACCCAAACGGCGAATCAGCTGACTGATGTGGTCTAATGTGCCTGCACCGCCTAAAAACGTAACGGGAACAGACAAGGCCCGCTTAATCTCGCTGGCATAATCCAGGTCATACCCTTGCATCATGCCATCATGATCGACAAAGTTGATAACAACCTCACCTGCACCTGCATCTTGCAGGGCTTTTGCTAACTCAACAGGGTCTTTCTTAACCACTTTGGTGGCGTTGTGGGTACACACCTCAAAGCCTTTTGCAAACAAACCTTTCTTTTTACGCACGTCCAAAACAGCAACTACCGACTGCTTACCTACGGCAGCAGCCATTTCGGTGAGTAATGCAGGGTTTTCAATAGCCGCTGCGCTGACAGCCACTTTTTCCACCCCCATGGCAATAATTTTAGCGGCCTGATCAGCACGGGTGACACCACCGCCATAACATAAAGGCATTCGACACTCAGCGGCCAGCTTTTCAATTAACTTAAAATCCGGCTCAACCCCCTTAACCGAGGCATCGATATCCAACACCATCAGTTCATCGGCTTCCTTTTCATTAAAGATTTTTACCGCATTAATCGGATCACCAACGTATTTCGCATCTTTAAAGTTCTGTGTTTTAACCAGTCCACCATCGTGCACCAGCAAGCAGGGTATAATTCGTGCACGTAACATTTAACCGAACTCTGCAAAGTTTTTAAGAAGCTGAGCACCCCAGTGGTGGCTTTTCTCTGGATGGCACTGTACTCCGTGAATGTGCCCTCGTGACACGACCACATCAAAATCAGCACCGTAATACGCCGAGGCAACCACATCGATTTTATCAGCTGCATCAAAATAGTAGGAATGCAAAAAATAAAACTGGGGTTCATCATCAAAGCCGGTCTGAAAAAGACGCGACTCTGGCTTGGTTTTCAGCGTATTCCAGCCCATGTGAGGCATAGGTAAGTTAGCCATAACCGGGTTAGAAGCAAATGACTTCACACGTCCCGGAACCCAGCCCAGGCCGGGTAAACTGCCCTCGTCAGAGCCATTGGCCAGCATTTGCATACCCACACAAATACCAATAACAGGAACAGCCTCCTGCAGCACCAAACGCTCCAGCCCTGGCCGCAGGCCTGAGTCGTTCAAACGCTGCATAGCATGATCAAAATGCCCAACCCCCGGCAAAATCAGCCGGGTTGCATCCTGCAGTTCTTCAATGGTACTGGCCCTGGCCGCTGCAATGCCCTGGCGCTTAAACAGCGTGAGAAACGCCTGGATGTTGCCAACACCGTAGTCGATGATGCGGATCAACGGAAATACCTCTTCTCCAACCCTAACCAACGCAGAATATTGGCACCTAAACCAATCATCCAGCGTTTATTTTTATAATCACGATATGTCTTCTTAGGGCTATCGAACAGCTGCTGCAATTCCTCAACGGTTAACCCCAGTTTATGGGCAACATACTCAAATTCTTGCTGTAAGAAGTGTTCATCCATTTCAGGACGTGAAATTCTATCCAGCGCTTCATCCCGTGTCATTTGCCCCGTCATAATCAAACTGGAGAAGTGCGCACGGCGCTTTTCAAAACCGAAACGACGTGGCAACCAGTAATCTTCATAAAAGCGGGTGAAACGGGATTCATGATGCTTGTGCTTAAAGCGTTGCCAACCATAGAGCTGCTCCAGCTCATCTTCGGCTTCTTTCTTAACGTAAGGCACCAGGTTAAGAGGATGATGCACCTTCATACCCAGAATTTTCTGATACCAGAGCTTGTAAACCAGAATATCGGTCAGCGGAAAGGACTTCAGCTCACCTTCACCAAACTTTTTCCAGATATCACCAAACAAGGTCTTATCAATACCCAGATAACCACCCCATTCTTCAGGCTCACGGCAACATTCTGTAGAAAAATTTGAACCCGTAATAATATGTTTAATGCCATTCTTACGAGCAAACTTATACAAACCAGAGAAAAAAGCCGCATCCTGAACCAGATCCTGATCAGGAATGCCAGCGCGTAAAAAAGCAACCTGAAGCCGCTTCATTTCGTCCCAGTTGACTACCTCGGTATACAAGTCCAACCCCAGGCCATCAACCAGTTTTTCAATATTGCCAACCGCCTGATCGGTATTCCAGCCAGCATCCACATGAAACAGCAATGGCTTTAAACCCATTTTCTTAACCGCCACATGGGCAGCGTAAGAACTGTCTAACCCACCGGAAAGCCCAATAATGCAATCGAAGTCATTACCCCTGGAACCTTGACGGATGGTATCGGCTAATTGCTTTAACTCTGCAGCCCCCTTCTCATCGGTGTGCCAGTTGGGTTTGATGGTTTCATTAAAGTTGTGGCAATAGTTACAAACGCCCTCTGCATCAAACTCGATATGAGGGTCGGATGTGTCCATGATACAGGAATTACAAATATTATATTTCATTTCACTTCATTTCCATCAAAGTTTCTTATACTGAAAACATGTCTAAAATAAAAACAAAAAATTAGGTAATAGAAAAAATCAAGTGCTGTCGGGAATAATATAGGCTCGGACCACGCCCTAAGCAACAAGAACGAGGAGAAAACAAAAAAAATAGCCGAATCAAGATAAGACCTTGATTTCAACAAGAATATTAAAGGCGACAGCAGAATACATATTGTATAAATTATACCCATATAGGCATGAGAACGTATAAAAGCAACATGAGGATTATTATCGTATAAACTAGATATTACAGTACCTTTAAAATCACCACCGACAAACACCTGCCACCACTTAAGATTAGCAAAGTACTCAACCACAATTCTATTTCGATACGGATCAACAAATCCATGTAAAGCCTTTGTTCTTCCATCTAAAAGAGCATAGAGCACATCTAAGTTTAACAGAATAAAACCAACCCCAATCACCAATGCAGATAAAAGTAAAATAATTGAGAAGTACCTACGCGAAATAACGTCAATAAGTGAATTAATAAAAACCGATACAACCACTATCATTAAAGCAACATAAATTGAACCACGACCAATACCCAATAATGCAACAATCAAAGTTAGCAAAGCCGAAATAGCAGGTAGGCGTTTATGCACAGAGTAATATACTAGCGAGTATAAAACCTGTACAACTATCAGATAAGACGGAATCCCATTTGTACTACTCCCTTCAACAAGCCCACTAAAAGGCTCAGCTAGATCCCTGTAAAGATAATAAACCAGAAAAGCAAAAAGGACATAAGAGAAAAAAAGCATCCGCGTAACAATAAAAATTGAATAAGCACCCAATCGGGAAAATGCACTAGCAGATAAAAAACAAATTAAAGTTAGAAAATAATAGAAATACTGGCTAGCGCCGTGCTGTAAAAAACATAAACTTGGAAAAATAGCAACCGAAAATAAAAGAACAAGGAAAATTTCATTTTTCGAAAAAGCACCATGGCGCACAACCATGAAGTAAGCAGTCAATGAAAAAAGAAGAGCCACAAACCCATACTGTGATTGAAGAATAAAAACAGCCAATATAGAATAAGCTACGACCGCCCCCAAAAAAGCATCATGCTTTTCTTTTCTACCTCTCATACACAAGATCATCTCTAATTCTGACAATTTAACATGCTAGCCTGCACCCAGAAATTACCATTGGAGGTGGCTACATTTGTGCCACTACAATCCCAAACCTTACTTGGATCAATTTTTACCCCTCCACAAAAAACGTGAATATTTATTGCATTCAAACCCAAATTAGCGTGACCAGTTACACTCACATTAAAACCATCATCAGAAGAAATACTTACAACTCCAGCATGAGTATATGCTCGACTAAAAAAAATATTTATATAATCAGAAGACTGCTCAACAACGTCAGAAATACCGGAAGGCATGTGATCAATATCCGACTGTATAAACCATGAACCATCTGAAGTAGGCCTTAATATTGCAAAAGACCGGTGCACAGAGCACTGTCTGCTGTCTGCTGTCTGCTGTCTGCTGTCTGCTGTCTGCTGTCTGCTGTCTGCTGTCTGCTGTCTGCTGTCTGCTGTCTGCTGTCTGCTGTCTGCCAACCATAACAGCCAGTCAAAAGCATAAAAATCGATAAGAAATATAACTTCATTTGATTTTAGCCTCAATATAATCAATTACCTTAATCGGATCCCTGGACAAACTAGCAAAATCACTAATCTCATCATCACTTAAATTCCACCATTTTATTTTAAGTAGAGATTTAATTATGTCCTCATCAAATCGATACTTAATAACTCTTGCTGGATTCCCAGCAACAACTGCATAAGGAGGCACATCTTTAGTGACAACCGACCCTGCACCCACAACAGCCCCATCGGAAACATTGACGCCAGGAAGAATAATTGCGTTACGACCTATCCACACATCATTACCGATCGAAACTATTCTTGGCGGCGGAAGCTCAAATTCGACAAACTTCTTCTTTATACTATCACGACCCTTATAAAAAACTGGGGACATCCCAAGCCATTCCATTGGATGGCGAGCACCACCCAAAATAACGCCACTTGCAATTGATGTGAAACTTCCAATATCCGCATGAAAAATATCGCAATCATAACCACAAAAGCTATTACGATCCATAGTGCTACAAAACACACTTGAACCAGCTTCAACTTTAGAACTATTGTGTATCTTAGAATCAACGATAGAAGGCAGTTGGGATTTTTTGATAACTTTAGATAAAATATATTTTAACATATCTAACCCAAAACAGCCGAAACAGGCTTTCTCTCATATGCATCAAGCAAGCTAACAGATGTAAGATTTGTAACTCTGACACCATGAGACTTTGCAAGCTTCGATATCAAATAATGAAACTCGGTTGTTAAGTGATAATATTTCAAATAAAAAGCTAAATTATATGATACCCCGGCAACCTCCTCCGCATCATCATAACAGTGGCCACGACCATATGTACAAAAGGCATTATAGTCACAACCCAATAGATATATCTCTTTAAATCCCATATACATCGCTGAAACTATGCAGTAACTCACTACATTCATTAGGCCATAAATGCACTCATCAACGTCAAAACTTACAGCATCAATCGGATATTTTTTACCACAAATATATAAAGCGTCCTGAACCAACACTTCATCATCTATAAACGCCTTAGCTCTATAATCAGTTATAAACGTCGGCAATTTTTCCTTATACGCGAGACGAATATCATTGAACGCAGACTTATATTCGGGAGATTCCCAATAGTTATTATCAAGCAAGGCATAGTACCTAGGGATCACAATTTTTCCGATTTCTGATTTATATAACGAATTTACACCAAATACTACCTCACTCTTCAGCACTTCAACCTGACTATGTTTAAGATCCAAAAGAGAAGGACCTGTGCCCATAATGAAGCATCTTTGCCCAAGATGAGAATTTTTAAACTTACTATTGCCAGCCAATAATTTTCGAGTGCTACCAAATTTTTTGTATCTTAAACTCACAATCGAATTATAAATCTTATAGAGGCTAGAATCTAACTTATCCTTAATTTCAAATTTACTCACTTATCACCTCGGTTATACAATCCAATCTAACTGGTGTGTATTTAAAAGCAGGCTTCGTCAAAACAGAACCGACTAATTTATCTAAATATTTAGGCGCCAACCCATAACCCGGCCGCACACTGCGAATACAGTCAGCAGTAATCACATCGCCCGCTTTCATATCCTTCACAAAATACAGCGATCGACGGAATTGTGCGTTACCTTGTTCACTGGATTTACGACCATAATCGACTTGGCCCAATGCCCTCCAAGCCGTTTTACTATCACGACATAGCGCCGCTAAATCAGCAGGTTCTAATGAAAAACTGTCATCTGGTCCGCCACCTTTACGGTCAAGAGTAAAGTGCTTTTCGATAATGGAAGCTCCCAGCACTACGCTTGCTATCGCAGTGGTATTATCCAATGTGTGATCCGAAAGACCAGTGACTAAACCAAAACGCTCGATCATATCGGGTATGGTGCGCAGGTTGTAATCTTCTGCCGGAGCCGGGTAGCCGCTTACACAGTGGAGAATGGCCAACTCTTTACAGCCACCTTCACGAGCAGCGGTGATGGCCTCCTGAATCTCCTCAGCATCTGCCATGCCGGTGGAGATGATCATCGGTTTACCAGTGGCCGCTACATAACGGATTAGCGGCAGATCGACTGCTTCAAACGAGGCAATTTTATAGGCCGGGGCATTCAGATCTTCAAGCAGGTCTACTGCAGTATTATCGAAAGGTGAGCTGAAAATAGGGATACCTATTTTGCGGGCATGCTCAAACAGCGGTTTATGCCATTCCCAAGGCATGTGCGCTTCTTCATAAAGTTCGTAGAGGGTTCGGCCATCCCATAAGCCACCTTTAATTTTAAATTCATCGCCATCAGAATTGAGTGTGATGGTGTCCGGGCGGTAAGTTTGCAGTTTAACTGCATCCGCACCAGCTTTGGCCGCTTCTTCAATGATTTTCAGTGCAGTTTCCAGTTTGCCATTATGGTTCGCTGAAAGCTCTGCAATAACGTAGGGTGGCTGATTCCGGGAGATTTCCCGTCCGGCAATTATAATTTTTGGTTCATTCATTATTTAATCCTTAGCCTGAAACAACCATTCAGTTTTTAAAATACCGAAACACACGACATCGTGAAATTCATTACCATCAAAGTGCTGCTGGCGTAAGCGGCCTTCTTCGACAAAACCCAGCTTCTTGTGGAATGAAATCGAACGATCATTAAATCCAAGTGCTTGCCCACAAACTTTGTGAAGGTTTAATTCTTCGAATGCGTAATTGAGGGCTTGCTTACCAAGTTCCCGACCGCTGCCTTTCAGTGCGTCCGGCGCCAGGTAGAAGCCCCAGTCCGCCACTTCCGGACAACGTGTGCGGGTAATGTTAACAAAACCTTGCGCCATACCACCTTGCTCATAAATCAAAAGCTCTATGGCAGGGTTAGCCGCCGCATTTATAAACCAATTGCGATGCTCTTCCAGGCGAATTTCATGGGTAGTGTACATGTAACGGCGCACCTCCAGATGGTTACGCCATTGCAGAACCTGCTCAAGGTCTGACTCGGTCATTGGTCGCAAAGTATGATCTGCCATCAATCTCTCCTACCCGCTGAACCCATCGCTTGAAGCGCCCGAAATACGCCATCGCCATTGGAGATACCCGCAGCCGCCTCACTCATCAGCTCAAGCCGACCCGACTTGAAAAGTTTTACTAATAAAGAAGGCAAAGTGACTCTAAGCTGGTCCGCGTCATTAATCCTGACCGCAGCACCGGCTGCATCCAAGGCGGTTGCGCCGGAAACCTGATTCTCAGCGAGGACAACCAATACAGCTGGAAGCCCTAAACAACAGCGCTCCCAGGATGTTCCCCCCGCAGCCCCAATAGCCAGATCGGCCAACACCATCCTCTCTGCCATATCCTGAACATTCACGCTAACCGTAGTGTTAAACGGCAACTGCGCTGCCTGCTGTCGAACTTCATCAAGATAAGGTGCAGAGGAGCCCATAATAATGTCCAACTCTGTCGACACTGGCAGCGTTGATTCCGAGAGCGCGTCAAGCACCTGGCCCGTCACATTGGTACGGTCAACGCCACCCAATGAAATCAGAATGCGCTTAAGTTCCGGATTATTACGACGTGACAGGCTTTGCTCCCTTAGTGCTGAAAATTCTGGTCGCAACAGCGCATAACCCGGGCCGATCAATCGTTGGCAACCTTCGGGCAGAAGGCCATCGTAATCCGACGCGACACGCCCCAGATTTTGATCTAACAGAAGCGAACACTCGTGGGCCCGGTTCGCCAAATCGTCAATGACCATAATTCTGCCTACAACATGGGCCAGGGCATACTCCCATTCGGCATCCAAAGCGTAGTGGTCGACAACCAGCCAGTCCGGTTTCCACTGCGTAATACATTCAAGCGTTTGGCTAGCATCTTCTTGCCAAGGCACGCCCAGCCAACGTGCGTAGTCGTCGGAGTTTTGAGTATTCGCCAACGGCTCGTTATGACTGGATGCGGGCAACAAGGTTAAACCGTAGCCTTTGCTCACAATCAGGTCGCCCAAATGTCCTGCATGCGCCCGGCAAAAAAACCGACATTCGTGGCCTTGGCGCGTCAGTTCATCAGCCAGCGTCAGGCAGCGCATCACATGACCGGTGCCGATCTGCACGGAAGCATCTGCGCGAAAAGCAACTCTCACTGCGAACCACCTTCTGCCTGCAACGCACGAAACAACCATTCGGCCCGGTTCCAGTCTTCTGCGGTATCAATATCCTGAACCCGGTGGCGTGGCAACCTAACAGGCAAGGAATCCTCGCCGAAGATAGCCCGTTCTTCACACCAGGCATCAGCAGTGCCCCAATAGAACTGTCCGGCATCGTGCCAGGTTTCCTCCAGGTCTTGTGAACGGGTCTGAAAATGCTCCGGGTTGAACATGGCCACACGACCGTTTTTGGTAATCCGGACAGCACGCTGAATAGGGAACGCGTAACTGGTTACGGAAAACGCATAGCTACTGCCCGAGTTCTTGATAAGCTGAAGGCCCTGCTTGAGGTCTTCCGGCAAAATAAACGGCGCAGTGGCATAAATACAACAGGCGTAGTCAACCGGCGCGTCGTTTTGATTTAACCACTCCACCGCATGCCGAATTACAGGGATTGTACCCGTGTAATCATCTGACAGTGCTGCCGGTCGCATGAAAGGTATTTCGGCGCCAAATTGTCTGGCGATATCCGCAATTTCCGGATCGTCTGTAGAGACAATGATTTTATCGAAGCAGCCGCTGGCTTTAGCAGCTTCAATAGACCAGGCAATCATGGGTTTGCCATAAAAGTCTTTGACGTTCTTGCGGGGAATGCGTTTGCTGCCACCCCGAGCAGGAATGATTGCAACATTCATAGCCCCATAGCTTCCTTCAACGCCTCGACCACGTAATCCTGTTCTGAGTATGTAAGTGTTGGAAACAAGGGAATACTAATGGCTTCAGAATAATATTTCTCTGCTTCAGGGAAATCTCCAACCTTAAATCCCATATCCTCATAATAGGGCTGCGTATGCACTGGAATGTAATGAAGATTAACCATAATCTCCTTAGCCCGAAGAGCTTCAAACACCTCTACATGCGAAGGTGTGATCTCATTCAGCTTGAGCCGAATGACATACAGATGATAAGCAGAGTAGCTACCTTTATCCTGCCAAGGTGTCGTAACCGGCAATTCTTTCAGCAGATTATCATATCGCTTCGCAAGTTCATGTCTAAGCGCCACATAACGGACCAGTCGATCCATCTGGCTTGCTCCTAAGGCGCCTTGCAAATCTGTCATCCGATAATTAAAACCTAAATCAACCTGTTGATAATACCAGGAACCTTCCATAGGTTTAGTCATCAGGCTTGGAGTTCGTGTAATACCATGACTTCTTAAAAGCGCCAATTTCTCAGCCAACTTATCATCATTGGTAACTGCCATACCGCCTTCAGCGGATGTAATTATTTTCACTGGATGGAAGCTGAATACAGTAATGTCACTATAACGGCAATTACCTATAGGCTCACTCAAATATTTACCACCAATAGCATGAGAGGCATCTTCAATGATTTTAAAGCCATACTCCTTTGCAAGCGCATGGATTGCGCGCATATTACAAGGCTGGCCACTAAAATGGACAGGAACCACAATTTTTGGAAGTGTACCCTTTTGAGCTGCGTTCTTAAGCTTTTCTTCAAGTGCTTTCGGACACATATTGTATGTGCGCGGATCAATATCGACAAAATCGACTCTTGCTCCACAATAAAGTCCACAGTTTGCTGATGCTACAAAAGTATTTGGACTGGTCCAAAGCCAATCACCCTGCCCCAATCCAAGCGCCAAACATGCAATATGCAAAGCCGATGTCGCACTATTAGTTGCGACTGCATACTTTGCATTACAGTGCCGAATAACAGCTTGTTCAAATTTTGGCACCGCCGGGCCTTGTGTCAGATGTGTAGACTTAAGCACATCGACAACTGCCTTAATATCTTCTTCATTGATGTCTTGCTGACCGTACGGAATCATAGCACACCTCTAAATATAAAATTCATACTACAATTAATCAAAATACTCTGAGCAAAAATCAAGAAAATCTGAAATTTACCAATATATAACCGCCGTGCAAACTACTATTAATTTAGTAGAATTTACAACACACCGGAAGACAAAGCAGCAGTGCAGCTACCTTGCTGCACACATTTATCTTGCGCACAACAATCTTGTTTTAAATGCCCTTCACATTGAAAATTAACTCCGGAACGAAATCCTTTAGCGATCACATTTATGACCTCTCAGCTTATGATATGCATTGTACTTATAGAAAAGCAAAAAGAGATAGACAAGAACCAATGAAATTGGAATGGCTAACGCCTTATTCCATAAAACCAATACACTCACAGAAAGAATAAAAACCGCACTACTCATTATGTGACTTATAATAATTGCGGCATCAGCACCCTGTGTATATAACGCATAATTAGGTATATAACTAACTACCTGAACAACCATCATAATTAAGAGTGGATATAAAATAAATTTCATCTCAATATACATTGAATTGGACAAAAACAACAACAGGTAATCAATAGCCAGCATAATCAGCATCGCAAAAAACACAGCCAAAGATAATGCCTGATAGAACATTTTATTCAGCAAGAATACAAACTCTTCCTTATCATCACGATTAGAAGCAGCAACCATAGCAGGGAATATAAACGCAAACACCCCAGCCTCAATAAATGAAACCGCCGCAGCAGTAATTGCCATATAAAATACATACGCACCAAGCGCATCTGCGCCAACAAGGGATTCAAACCAATAACGATCTATTGTTGCTATGAAGTTTAAACTCATCGTACCAACAAACATTGGCAAAGCAATTTTCAAGCCCCGGCGCAGCCAATTCCAATCAACAGGCAAATTCCAACCATATTTAATGGCAAACTTTGTTTGCTGAGCGGCAATCAAAAAGGCTATTAATCCACTTACAGACCAAGCCATCAAAACAATTTCGAGACTTCTAAATTCTGATTTCGTGATAAACAGTAAAGCTACAAGCAATGCCCACAATCCATGGCGAATAAACAAGACAAAGGTGGCCAAAACAGGCTTCTGAATTGCTATGAGCATCCTCATAAGTTCTTGATTAGCATGCTCAGTTAGCACCAAAACAAAAAACCAAGGAGCAACATACCAAGGAAGATATTCATAATAAAAAATCAGAGTAAATATCGGCAACACCAACACATACAATAAAACATGCAACATCATCTGGCTTTTAAGATACTGCCCCTTTTTCGCACTTTCAGCCTTGATAACCTCTCTGGTGCTGTAAGTATAGAACTCGAATCCAAGCGGATACATACCATAGGCAACTGTAACAGCTATAAGCCCATATAATCCTACATCGCTTGGTTCCAGATATTTTGCCAGCACAAGAAGAAGAGCAAACTTACTTACCAGCGTTATACCTCTGAGCCCAACATTAGCGAGTTTATTCAACATTATCAGAGTACTTTTATATTAATCATGGCGTTTTCCTTGCGCATGCGCTCTTTGATGAAAGCGTGGCCGGTTTTGCTCTGGATGGCCTGGCCGCCATGCTGTGCGCAAATATCGATGGTGTTCCAGGTCAGGCGCGGGTCGTGGATGATCTTGGCGCCTGGCTCCTTCTTGAGGAAGGCTTCGGCCAACAGGCCGACGATGTAGTAGCCCTCTATGAACGCGCCACTCTCGTCGAATAGAAAACAGCGGTCGAAGTCGCCGTCCCAGGCGATGCCCATGTCAGCGCCATGCGCTTTGACCGCATCGGCAGTTGCGGCGCGATTTTCCAGCAGGATGGGGTTGGGGATGCCATTAGGGAAGCTGCCATCGGGCTGGTGATGTACCTTGATGAACTCAACCGGCGCGCCCAAGGCCTTGAAGCGCTGCTCCAACGCATCGATCACATGCCCCGCAGCGCCGTTGCCGGCATTGACCACCAGCTTGAGCGGTTGAAGATCAGCAGGGCTGATATAGCCGAGCAGGTGTTCGATGTAAGCGTCCTGGCAAGATTGGCGGGTCAGGCTGCCGCGCTTGCCGACCGGCGCGAAGTTGTCTGCCTCGGCCAGAGCCTGAATATCTTTGAGGCCGGTGTCACCACTGATCGGCTGGGCGCCACGTCGCACCAGTTTCATGCCGTTGAAGTCGATGGGATTGTGACTGGCGGTTACCTCGATGCCGCCATCGACATCCAGGTGGAAGGCGGCGAAATACACCTCTTCGGTGCCTGTCATGCCCAGGTCGATCACATCGCAGCCGGCGTCCATAAGGCCGTTGGCCAGAGCCTGCTTGAGGCCTGCAGTGGATAGACGCATATCGCCACCGATCACGATGCGTTTGACATCGAGAAACTGCGCGTAGGCACGGCCAATGCGGTAGGCGATGTTCTCATTGAGTTCAGCGCCGAGCTGGCCGCGGATGTCGTAGGCTTTAAAGCAGGTTAGCGTGGTCACGGTGAGTAACTCTTCTCGATCGAGTGCAGCAACACCCTGCATTGCCTTGCAGCAGGGCGATACGTGAATCAGGCGCTTCGCGTACGGTTCCCGGTAAATACGATGCGGATCAGCGCGACGAATACGCCAAGCATGCCGCCCAGCACCAAGCCAATTGCCACGATCAGCATTTTC
>Ga0228664_1000663_pt1 | contig 19647 bp, 16 predicted proteins | sample 78DmetaG_FD_183029 | JGI IMG/M metagenome (GOLD analysis project Ga0228664, IMG submission 183029) | Seawater microbial communities from Monterey Bay, California, United States - 78D | ecosystem: Environmental > Aquatic > Marine > Coastal | place: USA: California | collected 2016-09-26 | reverse complement strand
ACTAAGGATAAAAGTGAAATTAAACAATTTGTGTTGAACGCAGTTAAAGTTCACAGTTTAATTTATGTGCCAATCACAATAGTCCTCTTTTTTATGGCTGAACCCTTTATAAGACTTTGGATGGGTGAAAAATACTTACAGTATATTGTTTTGATTAGGTTAAGTATAGCATTTCAACTGGTTTGGCAGTCTGGTGCAATGTTTGGTCAATTGTATGTAGGTTTGGGGTTTTCTAAAAAACCTGGGTTAATTGCCATAATAGTTGGGGTTTCAAATGTAATTTTGAGTATTATTCTAGTTAAATATATTGGTATTGCTGGAGTAGTTTTAGGAACTATTTGCATTGGGACCCTTTCAGTTCCGTTTGTTATCTTTTGGATGATTCCGGATATAGATATCAAACCTTCGAGTTATTTCAAAACGATTTTCTTGAAGACGCAGTTACCTTTGATATTAGCTTCCTCATTTTTATTTGTGTTTTTCAATTTCATAAATCAGATTGAGAATTGGATTTTTTTAGCGCTAATTGCGGTTGTCTTTTATTTGTATTTGTTGGTTATTACCTTCTTATTTATAATTGAAAAAGGCAAACGTCAGAAATTAATATATAGGGTTCAAAAGATGATATATAGATGATGAAAAAAATGCAATTGACAAATATTAAGTTTTCTGAAAATCCTAATTTTTATTTAAGTGAAGATGCCTTGATTTATCCTGAAGAAAAGATGAATCAAGAAAAAATTATCGCCCCAGAATTTTTGAATAAATTTGAAGAAATAAAAACTTTTCAAAAAGAAGTACACAAGTATTACAATCTCATACTACCTGTTTTTACAGAGTTTATGAATCAAGTGCACTCTGAAAAAGAAACTTCAATTTATTGGGAAAGAATTACTGGTTTTTGGCTAATTTCAATTATTTCGAATTACCTTGATAAATACAAAAGGCTGGAAATTGCATTCAAAAAAGAAGATTGCTTGAAAACCCAATCAATTGCTTTTCGTGATTTTCAAACTCCTGAAACAATTAAAGAATATTTCAATATTCTTAGAGGAAGCTCCTTTTTTCATTTACAACAATACTCAACTATCCTTGAAGAGTTCTACAAAGCAAAAACTGAATTCCTTTCGAAAGAGGCCGATTTCTTTATTGAAGAATCATCTCAGTTAGACAGAACACATAAACCTAAAAAGTCCATAAAGCAAAAGCTGAGAGAGAAATTTCTGTCACTTTTGGATTGTGGATATGAAAGTAAAAAAACTTTTTATGTTAGTTTGTTTTCAAACAAAGATCTATTTATAATTTTTCTAAAAAGTGGTTTTCAATATGCACCGGTTTTACAAGATGAAATAATTACTATAAAAGAAGATTTGAATGTTTCTTTACGAGAAAAAATTAAACAATATTCGACAAGGAATAATCTTGCTGATGCGATACTTCATTCTTCAGTTCAATATTTTCTACCTATAGAGATGTTTGAAGGCTATCTTAAAATTTCCTTTCATACAAGTAAATTGATTGATAAGATTTTGCCCAATTCTATATTTACTGGAATAGGATTTATGTGGAGCACTCAGTTTGCTGTGTGGGCAGCAAAATGTGCGAGTAAAGGAACCATCCTGTATGGTATGCAACATGGAGGAACTTATGGTGAGGTGGAAATTTTAGATGGTGAATTTTTAGAGCGGAAACTTACCGACCATTACATTACTTGGGGATGGATTGAAGATGAGAAAACAATACCGATGCCGGCTTCTAGATTGTTAAGTAAAAGTTTAGTAAAGCCTTTGCAGGTAAAAAATCAAATTTTATGGGTAACCACCGCCGATAGTAGATTTAATTATTTTGTAGGACAAATCGGTTTTGGCAATAGGTTTTTAAAATATTTTCAACACCAACAGGAACTTTACAAATTACTTTCTCCTAAAATTCAGAGTATTATAAAAATTCGATTGTACTCTTATGATTTTGGATGGAAAATGAAACAAAGATGGACAGACTCATTTCCACGAATTGAATTCGCTGATACCAGGCAAAATTTTATTGACCAAGCAGCACAATCAGAATTGGTAGTAATAGACCATTTAGGAGGGACTACATTTTTAGAACTTTTAACTCTTAATATACCTGTTGTTGTTATTGCCAATGCTGATTTATTTGTAATACGAAAGGGAGCCAAATCTTTTTATGATTTATTGGAAGAAAATGGTGTCATTTATAAATCCAACGAAAAAGCTGCAAAAGCACTTCCTAAAATAATAGAAGATGTGGCATCATGGTGGTCAGAAAAGGAAAGAAGACAAGCAATAGAAAATTTTAAGTCGAATTTTGCATTGACAAGTGATAAGCCTTTGAAAACTTGGTTTGAATTTTTGAAAAAATAATATAAATAATAAAATTAGCTAACTATATTTATAACAGAAATAAAAAGGTCAAATAATTATTTTAAGTTAAGAAAAATCTTTTTATTTCGATTTAATCAGAACAAATGAAAAAGAGAATATTGATAACCGGGGCTTCGGGTTTTATTTCGAGATGGTTAATAAAAAGATTGATGAAATCTGGAGTTTTTGAAGTCTATCTGTTACATAGCTCTGAATCAGAAAATTCGGAATACAATTTAAAAGTTAATCATGTGTTCTGCGACATAGGGGATGAAGTTCAAACACGAGAAGCTCTTGCACATACTTCTATAGATTATATATATCATTTTGCAGCAAAATCTACAATTGGAGACTCTCAAAACAGTCCTCTCGAGACGTTTAAAACAAATATTCAAGGAACCTGGAACTTATTGCAAATAGCCAAGGAAAAAAATGTAAAGGGAGTTGTTTTTGCTTCTTCTATGTCTGTTTATGATGAGCACAACAAATCGCCACTTAGCGAGACTGATGAAATTAATAGTAAAACTACATATGGAGTATCAAAAATATGTGGTGAACATATAGCGCAACTTTATGGCACTACTTTTAATTTGCCTGTACTGATTGTTAGATTAGGAATGGTATTTGGGGGGGGGGATTCTCAAAATTCTAGATTAATTCCAAGCATTGTAAATTCATTGCTTAAGAATAAAGAATTGCAATTGAGAAGCCCAGCGGATACGTTAATCGACCCTATTTATGTTAAAGACCTTGTGGAAGCCCTTGTAAAAGCGATATCCTATTTCAAAACAAAAAAAGTTAAAGCAGAAGTCTTAAATATTTCTTCAGGCACTCCTGTTTCTATTAAAGAAATAGTTGATATACTAACGAATGTTTCTAAAGCAGGGAAAATTTCTGTTAAATATGGAGATTACATATCAGTTAAGAGGTATATGAATATAGAAAAAGTGGTTAAAAAAATTGACTGGAACCCGTCATATGCTTTAAATGAGGGTTTGAAAGAAACTTTTTTATGGTATTATAAAAGATAAATTAAATCGAATGAGTAGAAAAAAAAAAATTTCTGTTTTGCATGTAACATACAATGATGTCTCTGGAGGAGCGGCAAGATATGCTTCAAGAGTGCATTCATCATTAATAAAACATGGAGTAGATTCTAAAATGTTAGTATTGAATAAAGAAAGTGATAATCCTACTGTCCATGCTTGTGAATCCGGAAGAATAAGAAAACAGTTTAGTTCTGCAATAGATAAACTACCCTTAGTATTTTACAAAAATCAAAATTCTAAAATCTCTCCGGGACTATTTAATGATTTTGTAACATCACAAATAGAAAAAATGAATCCGGATATAGTTCATCTACATTGGACAAATAACGGTTTAATGTCGATTAGATCAATTTCAAGAATTAAACAACCAATCATTTGGTCTATTTTAGATATGTGGCCTTTTACAGGAGGTTGTCACTACGATGATTGGTGTTATCGATATACTGAAAATTGTGGAAAATGTCCTGTATTGAATTCCAATAGAAAAAATGATTTGTCTAGGTATATTCTTAATATTAAAAAATCTGTATACGCGAAGATTGATTTTTCGACAATTGCCATTAGTCAATGGATGAAAGATTGTATGATAAAAAGTACAGTGATGAAAGATAAAGAGGTTAAAGTGATTCCTCCCAGTTTAGATTTGACTCTTTTCAGGCCAATAGAAAAAAAAATCAGTAGGGATTTATTCAATCTTCCAAAAAATAAAAAACTGATTTTATTTGGTGCAATTAATTCTACGTCAGATCCCCGAAAAGGTTTTCATCAGCTTATTGAAGCTTTAAAAAAAATAAATGATGAAGATTCTTTAAAAAATATTGAAATTGTTGTGTTTGGAGCTACAAATTCGGATTTTGAAAGTGAGATTAAGCTAAAAGTAAACTTTGTAGGGAGATTAACATCTGGGTACGGATCATTTGATGATGCAAGTCTCTCGGCGTTGTATTCTGCTGCAGATTTAACCATTGTTCCCTCATTGCAAGAAGCGTTTGGTCAAGTTGCTATTGAGTCTATGGCTTGTGGAGTTCCAGTAGTAGCTTTTGATAAAACAGGACTTAAAGATATTGTGACTCATAAAAAAGACGGATATTTGGCGGAGCACAATAATATTGAAGATTTATACAGAGGCGTTATTTGGGGGCTTAAGCACGGAGGGAAGCAAGAAATTACCCAAAATGCATTAGAAAAAACCAAAGCATTGTTTGATGAGAGCAAAACAGCATTAGAGATAATAGAATTATATAAAAGTAAAATAAATAAATGAAAGCAGTAATTTTAGCAGGAGGCTTCGGTACAAGACTGAGTGAAGAAACGGTATTAAAACCAAAACCATTAGTAGAGATTGGTGGTAAGCCTATCTTATGGCATATTATGAAAATTTATTCTTCCCATGGTATTAATGATTTTATTATTTGCTTGGGTTATAAAGGATACATGATAAAAGAATTCTTTTATAATTATACCATTCATAGTTCAGACCTATGTGTTGATTTAGGGAATCAGAGCTATAAAGTTTTGAATAATAATAATGAACCTTGGAAAATTAATCTTATTGATACTGGTTTAAATACAATGACCGGAGGTAGACTTAGAAGAGTTTCTAAATATCTAGATAATGAAGATTTTTGTTTCACTTATGGTGATGGTGTAAGTAACGTAGATATAAAAGCTTTAGTAGATCATCATAAAAGATTAAAGAAAATTGCAACACTCACTGCTGTCTCCCCTATAGGTAGATTTGGGGCCTTAAAAATTGAAAATGACAATGTATTGTCATTTGATGAAAAACCAGAAGATGGTCATGGGTTAATAAACGGTGGTTTTTTTGTGTTATCGCCTAAAATATTAGACTATATTGATGATGATTCCACTATCTTTGAAAGAGAACCTTTAGAGAAATTGGCAACCTCTAATGAACTTGGAGTATATAAACATAGAGGATTCTGGCAATGTATGGATACAATTAGAGACAAACAATTTTTAGAAAATCTTTGGAATAAAAAACAAGCACCCTGGAAAGTATGGTAAATAAGAAATTTTGGAAAGGTAAAAAAGTATTGATTACTGGACATACTGGATTTAAAGGAGCCTGGCTGTCTATGTATTTAAAAAAACTTGGAGCTGAAATTTGTGGTGTTTCGCTCCCACCACCCACTAATCCTTCTCTTTACGAATTGTTGGATTTAAAAAGTAAAATGAAGAATGAAATCACAGATATTAGAAATACTAAAAAGCTTAATAATGTTTTTATTGAATTTCAGCCAGAAATAGTTTTTCATTTAGCGGCACAACCCTTGGTAGGTTTATCTTATACTTATCCTGTTGAAACATATGACGTAAATTTAATGGGTACCCTACATATTTTGGAAGCTATTCGACACACTCATAGTGTTAGGTCAGCAGTGATGATTACAACTGATAAATGCTATAATAATAAAGAGTGGGTTTGGGGATATAGAGAAGAAGATGAGTTAGGTGGACATGATCCATATAGCAGCAGTAAAGCTGCGGCAGAGATTTTGATAAAATCCTACAGGGACTCTTATTTTAAAAATACCGAAAGAAACATTGCCATTGCTTCGGCAAGGGCAGGAAATGTAATTGGTGGGGGTGATTGGGCAGATGATCGATTAATACCAGATATTTTTAAATCCATGTTTAATAAAGAAACATTAGAATTAAGAAATTTGAATGCTGTTAGACCCTGGCAGCATGTTTTAGATCCGTTAACGGGTTATTTGATATTAGCGAAAGAACTTTACCAAAATCATATTGAATTCACTGGAGCTTGGAATTTTGGACCTGATTATAAACAAACAAAAAATGTTGGTGAAATAGTCCAGTTTATCCAAAATAATTCAAGTGAAAAATTATCTATTAATGTGAGTAATGGCAAATATAAGGAGACAACTTTTTTGAAATTAGATAGTACAAAATCGAATACAAGACTGCATTGGTATCCTGTGTGGAATTTAAATCAATGTTTAGAGAAAACAATAGAGTGGTATTTAGCTTACAGGGAGGGTAAGGATATGGTTGAAATTACTGAAAATCAAATAGAAGAGTTCGTCGCTAGTTCTAATATTTTATAATTTCTTTATAGAATAGACGAGTAAATAATTTATTGAATTTAATATTTTGAAGGAAAGACTACTTTGTTGGTTTGCATTTTTTATACCCTTAGAGCAAATATTATACTATACAATAGGAATTGATACAGAGCTCAAGCCTTATCGAGTTTTTCTATTACTAATTTTTTTCATTATTATAGTTCAAAAAAAAAAATCGAACTACAAATTATTTTTTGAATTTAACGCTTTAAGTTTAGTATTCCTTTATGGTTTAGTTTTAGGTTTAATCAGGATCGGTTTGGGATATGGTGAGTTTACATATTTAATAAATGGAGCTTCACATTATATTATTGGTTTGATTACATTTTATATATTTTCCAACATATGGAATCGAAAATTATATTCCAAAATTGGAAAATTTTTTATCGTTGGATTACTAATTACTTCCATTTATGGCGCTTATATATATTTTTTTAATTCGTCGTCATATTTCCGGTTAAGAGGTTTTTTTAATAATCCAAACCATTTGGCGATCGTAATTAATCTTATAACACCTTTATTGATTTACAACTACATAAAAGGTATTGATAGAATTAAAAATTTTTTTCTGATTTTATTCTTTTCAATAATTGTTTTTTTTACTGGCTCGAGAACTGGGGTGTTATTGCAGTCGGTAAGCATTTTATATTTGATCGCTTTTCAAAAGAACATAATTTCAAATTTATTAATATATGCGGTAGGAGGAATCTTAACATTTTTGTTTGTAGTAGATCCTTTGTTAAGCAAGAATGACAATTTCTTAGATAGATATGATGAATCGAATTATGCAACGGCAGGAGGTAGATTTGACATTATTAATAGTGTTAAAAACCTTGCAATTGACAATTATTTTAGTGGTGTTGGGATACAACAATACAGGTTTTATCACCGGAAATACGCTAAATTTTCTGAAATTGAGGCATTATTAGAGTTTGATTTAGGGACTCATAATCATTATTTGGATTTATTTGTGAATTTCGGTCTATTATCATTTATTATTTACATCTTTATCCTGTTTAGAATTGGAAAATCGATTAATAAAATAAAACTTAAAGAAGATAGAAAAGTAATTCAACTATTTTTTTTAATATTTTTAATTGCATGTGCATCACAAGAAATGTTTATGTGGCCAATATTTTGGATTTGTCTAAGTTTTTTAGTGGCTTTAAAAAAGATATATAGATATGAAACTTTCAGGTCTTGATAAAGAAAAAATTGTTGTTTCCTTCGTAATACCAACCTACAATTCTGAAAAATATTTGGAGGATTGTATAGAAAGTATTACGAGCCAAAACTATAATAATATTGAAATTGTAGTAGTGGATGGAGGATCAAAGGATAATACATTAACTATTTTAAGGAGGTATGAAAAACAGATAACCAAGTTAATTAGTGAACCTGATGAAGGTATTTACGACGCAATAAATAAAGGTATAAAAATTTGCAATGGTGATTTGATTAAGATTTTAAATTCGGATGATAGACTTACAAATAACTCATTAGATAGAGCAGTAGAAACTTACAAATTGAGTTTTAAGAAATTTAATGATTATAATTTTATTATCATGAGCACTTTAGTTAGAATAAATTTAAAAGGAGAGGAGATTAGAATCATTGGAAGACATAATAATATGCTTTTTTTTGAAAACTTACTCCATCCATCATGGTATGTTCCGAAAGAAATTTATGATAAATTCGGATTATATGATTTGAAATATAAGATAGCTTCTGATTATGAATATTTTTTACGTATCGAAAAATCCAATGTAAGATTAGTTAAGTCATTAGTGCCTTATACTGAGTATCGAGAAGGAGGTGCTTCATCTGGAGGTACCGGTAAAAATGAAGTTTTTAAGATTAAAAAAATTTACAAAGGTATCTCAAAAGCTATTTTACTAAAATTACAAATAGAATTAGCAATTTTGCTGTCAAATATAAAAAAAGTGATAATAAAATAGTCATATAGTTTATTTAAAGAAAATCCTGATGTTAATTGGTTTATATTTTGCCAATAATTTTAAAAAATTATTAGACTGGTGTATATATTGCGATTTCAGTTGCTGTAAAGATATATCCATCTCAGTATTTGAAAATTGGTAATAATGTAAAGATAGGAAGAGATGTAATTATTTCGACGAGCAAATCAGATGGAATTCCAATTATAACTCGAAATGATGTTATGATAGCTCATAGGTCGCTAATAATTGGTAGGAATCATGAACATTCAAGAATAGATATTCCAATGAATACTCAAAGTAAGGGAGCTCATGGGCCTATTAAAATTGAAGACGACGTTTGGATTGGTTCAGGTTGTATAATACTATCTAGTGTTAAGATAGGTAAAGGATCTATTGTTGGTTCTGGATCAGTGTTAGTAAAAGATATTGCAAGCTACTCGTTAGCTGCCGGTGTTCCAGCCAAAGTAATAAAGAATAGGAAAAATGAGAATATTTCACAGAAGCAAAATTTATCTTTTAAAAAGTGTCATTAGAGCATATCTACTAAAAATTATAAATTTTAGAAAAATTAAGCTCTCTTATCTAGTTTTAGTTGGAAAAAACTCCGCCTTTTTTTCAAAAAATGAAGGTAAAATAGTTGTAGGCAGAAAGTCCTTTTTTTTTGATTATGTTGAGATTCAGTCACGAGGTTTTTTGAAAATTGGAAGTAATGTTCAAGTAAATAATTATTCAAGAATAATTGCTCTTGAAGAAATTAATATTGGAAATAATGTTACGATAGCGCAATTTGTGAGTATTTTAGACCATGATCATCAATATAAAATTAATAATTCAGGTTTATACTTGGAAGGTTACAAGACTGCTCCAATTAATATTGGAGATAATGTATGGATTTCAGATAAAGTAACAATTCTTAAAGGTGTTAATATTGGAGACAATGTGATTATAGGTGCTAATAGTTTAGTAAATAAAGACGTACCTAGTAATTCAGTAGTTGGAGGTGTCCCATCAAGAGTTTTAAAAAAGTTAAGTAATCATTGAAAGCAAAAAAAATACTTATAATTGGCCCAAAAATTAACATAAGTAACAAGAAATCTTATGGAGGAGGATCAGGAGGATATACAAGAAATATGCACGTATATCTAAGCTATTTTTTATTTGATGATATTAGGTTAATTCCTGTTTATCATACAATAAAAGGAGAATTAAATTTTGGTATTTTTACAAAACTGTTCCGATTAATTTTTGATTTAACTAATTTGATAAAAAAAATTCTAACTAATAAAGTTGACGGAATTCATATTCTGGCCCAATACAGAGGAGCCATAATAAGAGAACTTTTTGTAGTTTTAATTGGTCGACTAAATGGAATTCCAATTTTATATGAAATTAAAGCAGGAGCCTTTATAAAGGCCTATAATAATAATGGTAAATTATATCAATTAATGATTGACACTATTATTAAAAGCTCTAAAGTGGTTCTAATTGAAGGTAAAATTTATAAAGATTTTATTTTTGAGTTATACAATAAAAAAGCTTATTATTTTCCAAATGTTGTTCCTATTGATGAAATTCCAAAATATATTCATCACAAATTCCAATCTGATATTTTAAAAGTATTGTTTGTAGGTTTTGTATATGAAGGAAAAGGGATCAAGGAACTTATACTTGGGTGCAGAATTTTTGCTGAAAAGAATAATAAAATTGAGTTAACATTGGTGGGAGAAATAGACCCTGAAATCCATATGTTCTTGGAAAACATGAAATTACCTGAGAATTTTAAAATTTACAAAAAAGGAAAATTAAATCATAAAGATGTATTGGTAGAATTGAGTAAAAATGATATTTACGCATACCCGACAAAACATGAAGGAGAAGGGCATAACAACACTATTAACGAAGCACTTATGCATGGTATGATTGTCTGCTCTACAAATGCTGGTTTTATAAGTGATTTTCTAAACAATGAAAACTCTTACCCTATACCTAATTTAAACCCTGAAGAAATTGGAAACATATTTCTGAAGATTGTAAATGATAAAAATTTAGCCATTAGTAAATCAAAGAAGGGAAGAGAGCTAATTTTACAAGAGTTTAATTCGGAAAAAGCAAAATTTAATCTTTTAAAATATTATCAAGAACTCATTGATTAGAAATTCTATAATAAGATGATTACATAAATACTATTACAAAACAAAATAATGAAACAAATCATCCAATCCTTTAAAACAGGAGAAACCCTATTAGAAGAAATCCCAGCTCCTAGAGTAAAAAGAGGACATGTCTTAATACAAACTTCAAAATCACTTGTTTCTTTAGGTACGGAGCGAATGCTAGTAGAGTTTGGGAAATCTAACTTGCTGTCTAAAGCAAGACAACAGCCCGATAAGGTAAAACAAGTTATAGATAAAATTAAAACAGAAGGTTTATTACCTACCTTAGAGGCTGTTTTTAATAAACTTGGTGAACCCTTACCTCTTGGGTATTGTAACGTAGGAAAAGTAATTGAAGTTGGAGAAGGTGTTTCAGAGTTTAAAGTTGGTGATCGTGTGGCCTCTAATGGTGGACATGCTGAGTTTGTTTGTGTCCCTAAAAACTTAGTGGCTGCTGTGCCTGATAATGTATCGGATGAACAAGCAGCTTTTACCGTCATTGGGTCTATTGGACTACAAGGCATTCGCTTGTGTAATCCGACACTTGGTGAAACTATTGTGGTGACTGGTTTAGGTTTAATTGGATTGATTACAGCACAATTATTAAAAGCAAATGGTTGTAATGTCATCGGAATAGATTTTGACCAATCCAAACTAGATTTGGCAAAACAATGGGGTATAGAAACCATAAATCCATCATCTGGTGATGACCCAGTGAAAACAGTTCTAAACTTAACCAATAGTATTGGTGCGGATGGAATTATTATTACAGCTAGCACGAAATCTAATGAAGTGATTTCTCAAGCTGCACAAATGTCTAGAAAAAGAGGACGAATTATTTTGGTTGGTGTAATAGGTTTGGATATCAGTAGAGCTGAGTTTTATGAAAAAGAATTGACTTTTCAAGTGAGTTGTTCTTATGGCCCGGGTAGATATGATGACAATTATGAACTAAATGGGCAAGATTATCCCCTGCCTTTTGTGCGATGGACAGAAAAACGAAATTTTGAAACGATTTTGAATTCTATTTCTAAAAAGTATATCGAAGTAGATCCATTGATTACAGAAGTTGTGCAATTAGAAGATTACAAGAAAATCTACGGGGAAATTGGAAGTTCTAAATCAATAGCATCATTGCTAAGTTATTCTAATTCTGAATATTCTAATAAGATAGAACTGCAAAATAGTGGTAATACTGAGAGCCAATCGAATGGAATTGCTATTATAGGTGCTGGAAATTTCACCAAAATGACGATGTTACCTGCGTTAAAAAATACGCAAGCTAATTTAGAATATATTGTGAGTTCCGGTGGTTTGTCAGGAACTACAATGGCTAAAAAATTTGGCATAAAAAATAGTGCTACAGATTATGAAGAAATATTAAAAGAAGATACTGTTCATACGGTGATGATTACGACGAGACATAATCTGCATGCTCTTATGATTATCAAAGCATTGGAAAATAACAAAAATGTTTTTGTAGAGAAACCATTGGCTTTAGACCAAAATGAATTAAATCAAATTATTGAAACGTATAAAAAGTCGAATGTAAACATCACTGTTGGTTTCAATAGAAGGTTTTCTCCATATGCAACCAAAATGAAGGCATTACTCGGAAATTCTGAAACTCCAATAAATGTTACAGCTACCATGAACGCAGGCTTTATCCCTGAAAATGTATGGGTACATGATGTAAAAGTTGGAGGAGGAAGAATCATTGGAGAAGCCTGTCATTTTATCGATTTAATTTCTTATTTAACAGGTAGTCAGGTAACCGCTGTATGTATGAATGCTATGGGTACTAACCCTAAAGAAAATACAGATAATGCCTCTATTTTATTAAAGTATGCCAATGGAAGTAATGCTGTGATCAATTATTTTGCAAACGGAAGCAAATCGTACTCAAAGGAGAGAGTAGAAGTCTATTCTCAAGAACGTACCTTGGTATTGGATAACTGGAGAAAACTTACAGGGTATGGTTTTAAAGGATTCAATAAATTCAAAACAAAATTAGATAAAGGACATAAGAATCAGTTTCAATTATTGGTAAATCAAATTAATAAAGGAGGAGAAGCGTTAATATCTATGGATTCCCTTGTAAATACCACCAAAGCTTCATTTGCAGCAATAGAAAGTTTAAAGACGAATTCTTGGGTACATGTGGAGTAGATTATTCCAAATAAAAGACTTCGTATTTAACATGGGTATGCGTTATGTGGTTTTTCGCGTATGGCATATGCTTCAAGTTACAACAGGTGTATTTAAAAGGAAGTTTCCTATTCATCCGCCAAGCAAAAAGTTTATAAAATTTGATGAATGGAAAATGAATGCTCCGAAATTTCTGATATCATCGAGAGAATCTATTGAATTAGCTAAACAACCACAATCCAATTTAGAATCAAGCTTTCAACAAATCCTTTCTAATACCATTCCTTTTTTCAGTAATCAGAGGATTCCATTACAAAAAGAAACCCAATGGCATGTTAACCCAGATACTGGATATGTTTATGATAAAAACAAACATTGGTCTCTAATAGATGATTTATCTGAGGAAGCAGGTGATATCAAGTTTGTTTGGGAAAAAGCACGATTTTCTTATTTGCATGATGTGTTTCGATACGATTATCATTTTGAACAAGACAACTCAGCATTTGTATTCTCTGAAATTGAACATTTTATTGATCACAATCCCATTAATCAAGGACCACAATATAAGTGTAGTCAAGAAATAAGTTTACGGATTTTAAACTGGACTTATGCTTTATATTTTTATAAGAACTCAACTGAGCTGACTGCTTCACTTTTTGATAAAATAATGAATGCCATTTACTGGCAGCTACATCATGTATATCACAACATCCATTTTTCTAGAATTGCAGTCAGAAATAATCATGCCATTACGGAAACACTAGTTTTATACTTATCAGGATTGTTATTCCCATTTATGCCAGAAACAGCCAAATGGTCTAAAAAAGGGAAGAACTGGTTTGAACAAGAAGTTGCCTATCAAATTTATGATGATGGCACTTTTTTACAATATTCTATAAATTATCATCGTGTTGTTGTTCAGTTGTTAACTTGGGCAATTCGATTGAATGATATCCATGGAGATCATTTGGTAGTAGCTGATGGTTCATTTCGAAATTTTGAATCTTGTTTTCGGAAATGTGTATACGAAAAGGCTTCATTATCACTAGACTTTTTAGAAACCTGTATGGATGAAAGCACCGGTTGGTTGCCCAACTATGGTTCTAATGACGGCGCCTTATTTTTTAAATGGACAGATGATCATTATCGTGATTATAAGTCACAGCTCAGTGATTTAAGAAGTGCATTGTTAGGTGAAGCCTATTGGCAAAGCGAAAGTATGCATTGGTATGGTTTAAAAAAAGTCACCTACAAGACTTTTGTTCAAAAAGAGAAAGGAGTATATGAAGCAGGTGGATACTGTGTTGTAAATGAAGTTGTATCAAAAATCAAAACTTTTTTACATTGTGGTTCCTATAAAGATAGACCTGCGCAAGCAGACAATAACCATTTGGATATTTGGGTTGATGGCGTGAATTATCTTTGGGATAATGGAAGTTATAAGTACAACACATCTAAAGAAAATATAAATCACTTTACAGGAACAAAAGGCCACAATACCGTTACTATAAACAACGAAAGTCAAATGTTAAAAGGCTCCAGATTTATCTGGTTCTATTGGATAAAAAAAGCATCTTTAAAGATTGATATGGTAGATGAATCTCATTTTAATATTATGGGTACATTTGAAGGTTTTAGACAATTAGGAGGAATTGAACATATTCGTCATATAAGAAAGGAAAAAAATAAATTGGTTTGGATAGTAGAAGATGTCATATCTACTGCAAAAGAAAATATGCAACAACATTGGCATATCAATCCTGAAATAAAGGATAAAATTGAATTTAGGGCGTTAAATGAGTTAAATCAAGAAATTTCACCTACTCTTAAAAAGAGTAAGCACTCCTTACTGTATGGTTCGTATACTGACTCCGATCAAATTTGCTTTGAGACACAAGGGAAAAAAATAACCACAACTATTACGATACAATCTTAGCTATGCGCATATTGCTTATTCATCAGTATTTTCTTGAAAAAAATGACGGCGGAGGTTCTCGTTTTAATGAAATGACAAAAACTTGGTCAGAAAACAATAATAAAATTACGGTGTTAGCAGGAATGGTGCATTATGCAACAGGAAAAAAGGAAGCGCGATATAAAGGTAAATTCACTTACAGCGACCGAGAATTTTACAAAAATGTAGATGTATTGCGATGTCATGTGAGTGAAAGTTACAATAGTAGTTTTTTAGGGAGGCTTTGGGCGTATTTTTCTTTTGTTTTTAGCAGTATTTATGCTGGACTTTTTAAAACAAAGGGAAAATATGATGTTATTTTAGTTACTTCACCACCCTTATTTGTGGGTATTACAGCTTATTTTTTGTCTTTAGTTAAACGAATCCCTTTTGTTTTTGAAGTCCGTGATTTATGGCCAGAAAGCGCAATAGATACTGGTGTTTTGCAAAATAAATGGATTATTCGATTTGCGTATTGGTTTGAGACATTTATATACCGAAAAGCAAAACTTATTAATGTTCTTACCCCTGCGTTTAAAGCGAAACTCATAGAAAAGGGAGTGCCTGAGAACAAAATTATTTTTATACCTAATGCAGCCGATTTTTCTCTAGCACAAGCCGTGCAACAAAACTTTAACGCGGATGAATTTAAACAAGAACTTGGATTGCAAGGTAAGTTTGTTATCACTTACGTAGGGGCTCATGGAGTTGCGAATCATTTAACACAACTCTTAGATGCGGCCGAACTGCTTCAGGATACGAATGTGTTATTTCAATTCATTGGATCTGGTATGCGTAAAGAAATGCTTGTCGAAGAAGTGAAAAAACGACAATTAGGAAATGTAATCTTTAGAGAACCTGTTGCTAAAGCAGTTGTATTTAAGTATATATTGGCTTCAGACATGGGCGCTTCTGTTTTGAAAAAAGTAGATACCTTTAAAACCATTTACAGTAATAAAACATTTGATTATATGTCCTGTAAAAAACCGATTTTATTAGCTATCGATGGTGTAAGTAGAGAATTGGTAGAGGCGGCAAACTGCGGCATTTATGTTGAGCCTGAAAACCCTCAAGCGATTGCTTTAGGAATAAGAAATTGTATGGAAAATAAGGAGCAACTAATAACCATGGGGAAGAATGGATATCATTATGCTATTTCACATTTTGATAGAACAAAATTAGCGATGCGTTATATAGCACAAATTAAACAACATGTATAAACTCTTTTTTAAACGTTTTTTGGATATTTTTGTGTCTTTAGTATGTTTAACATTGTTTGCACCACTGTTCTTATTAATTCTAATAGTGTTATTAATTTTAAATAACGGGAAACCATTCTTTTTTCAGGCAAGACCTGGAAAAAATGGTAAGATCTTTCATGTCATTAAATTTAAAACCATGACGGATAAAAAAGATGCACAAGGTGATCTGTTGCCAGATGCAGCACGTTTGACGCCTTTTGGGCAGTGGTTGCGAAAAACCTCTTTAGATGAAATGCCACAAGTATTGAATATCTTAAAGGGTGATATGAGTATTGTTGGACCAAGACCTTTATTGCCTGAATACTTACCTTTATATAATGATTTTCAGAAAAGAAGACACGAAGTGAAACCAGGAACTACGGGTTGGGCACAGGTTAATGGACGTAACTCTATTTCCTGGGAACAAAAATTTGAACACGATGTGTGGTATGTTGATCATCTGAGTTTTTGGTTAGATTTTAAAATATTTTGTTTGTCTATTGTAAAGATTGTGCAAGCAAAAGACACAAATCAACAAAACCATGTTACCATGTCTAAATTCACAGGGAATGAATAAACAAACTTACTTATACGGTGCAGGGGGTCATGGAAAAGTAGTTTTAGAAATACTGCAACTAGATACCCAAAAAGTAGCAGGGTTTTTTGACGATAGTGCATCTATACCAAAACAAATATTAGGAATTCCTTTTTTAGGCTCTTTTAAACAAGAGTTATTACATAAAGATGATAATCTAATTATAACTGTTGGAAATAATTCCATACGAAAGAAAATTACAACTTCATTACTTGTTTCTTTTGCAAGGGCTATTCATAAAAATACATATGTATCACCAAGTGTAAGAGTAGAATTAGGTACAGTTATTATGTCTGGCGTTTCCATTAATGCCTCCACTACTATTGGTAATCACGTAATAATTAATACCAATGCAAGTATTGACCATGATTGTTGTATTGGAGATTTTGCCCATGTTTCACCGAATGCTTGTTTGTCCGGCTCTGTAACTGTAGGTGAAGGTACACATGTTGGTGCTGGGGCAGTCGTTATTCCAGAAGTATACATTGGTAAATGGGCAACTATTGGTGCTGGCGCTGTCATTACAAAAGATGTCCCAGATTATGCTGTCGTTGTTGGAAACCCAGGAAAAATTATAAAATATACACATGAATAAAGAAAGAATTTGGTTGTCCTCCCCACATATGGGAGGGGCAGAACAAAAGTATGTACAAGAGGCTTTTGAGTCCAATTGGGTAGCACCATTAGGCCCTAATGTTACCGGGTTTGAAAACGACTTAGAGCAGTATTTGCAAACTGATAAAAAAGTCGCTGTGCTTGCCTCTGGCACAGCAGCACTGCATTTGGCCTTAATTTTAGCTGGAGTGACTCGGGGTGATGAGGTATTATGTCAAAGTTTTACCTTTTCGGCTTCTGCCAATCCCATTGTGTATCAAGGGGCAACCCCAATTTTTGTGGATTCTGAATCAGATACTTGGAACATGTGTCCAAGAGCCTTAGAAAAAGCCATTAAAAAAGGAATCGAAAAAGGAAAAAAACCAAAAGCGATTGTTGTAGTCCATTTGTATGGAATGCCAGCTAAAATGGATGAAATACAAGAGATATCTAAGCGATATGATATTACATTAATAGAAGATGCTGCTGAAGCTTTAGGATCCACGTATAAAGGTCAAAAGTGTGGTACTTTTGGAGATTTTGGTGTCTTATCTTTTAACGGAAATAAAATTATTACGACTTCAGGTGGTGGTGCCTTAGTTTGTAAAACTGAAGAAGCCAAACAAAAAGCGGTGTTTTTAGCCACACAAGCTCGTGATAACGCTCCACATTACCAACATTCAGAAATTGGTTATAATTATAGAATGAGCAACATTGTGGCAGGGATCGGTCGTGGGCAGATGGAGGTGCTAGATAAACATATTTCTTACAGAAGAAACAACCATCAATTTTATCAAGATTTGTTTAAAAATGCAAAAGGAGTCATCGTTTTTAAAGAGCCTACGAAGGATTACTTTTCGAATCATTGGTTAAGTTGTATTGTAATTGATACAGCAATAACCTGTTTTTCAAGAGAAGATTTGCGTTTACATTTAGAAAAAGAAAATATCGAATCAAGACCTTTATGGAAACCCATGCATTTACAACCTGTTTTTGATTATTGTGACTATTTTGGAGAAACGGTTTCAGAAGATTTATTTGAAAATGGACTCTGTTTACCTTCTGGTTCTAACTTAACAGATACAGATCGAAAAAGAATATCCAAAGTTATCAATAATTTATTATAAATTAGTTATCATTAGTAAGCTTTAAAAATTTAAACCATTATTTTTTTCGTATTATTGCATTTGTTATAAATAGTTATGTTAAGAGTTTTTTTACTACGAACACTCAATAGATATGCTTCCAAATGGCTTGTTTTAGCTATTGATTTATGTTTAGTTTCATTATCATTTTTCTTTGCATATGCGATTCGATATAATGCCAGTTTAAATTTCGATGTTACTCAAGTTTTATTTCAGTTACCATTTGTATTAATAGTAGCTTTAGTTGCTTTTTTATTAGTAGGATCTTATAAAGGTATTATAAGACATACAGGGGCTAAAGATGAACTTAATGTTTTTGTAGCTACCTCTATATACTTAATAGGGATTAGTACTTTATTATTATTTAATGGTTTTTTAAAAATAATTCCAGAGTTTAAGATACCTACTTCAATTGTGCTAATTCATTTTTTAGTCGCAACTTTTGTTTTAATAATAAGCAGATTCATATTTAAATCTTTTTATGAATTGTTAAATACTAGTTTACAAAAAATTAATAATATTTTAATTTATGGAGCTGGAGATTCAGGAATGATAACTTACGCAACGATTAACAGAGACAGAAAAAATAATTATGATGTTATAGGATTTATTGATGATAACCCCAACAAAATAAATAAAAAAATAGATCGAATTAAAATATATAGTCCAAAGAAAATTACAAAAGAATTTATAGAAAAAAACGATGTAAAGGAGATTATTTTTTCAATGCCAAGAGTTAAATCTGGTAGGTTGCTAGAATTAACAGATAAGTTTTTAAATTTAGATATTAAAGTAAAGACAATACCTCCATTATCTAAATGGATTGAAGGAGATTTTCAATCGAATCAAATCAAACAAGTAAATATAGATGATTTATTAGATAGAGATCAAATTTGTATTGATAACCCTGTGGTTAAAAGTAAGGTAAGTGGTAAAGTGGTATTGGTTACTGGAGCAGCAGGTTCTATTGGTAGTGAAATATCTAGACAATTAGCTTCTTATAATATTAAAAAACTAATTTTAATAGATCAGGCAGAGTCTCCTTTATATGATTTGCAGCAAGAATTAATTCAAGAAGGTGATGATAATTTTGTGCCTATTGTATGCGATGTTAGAGATCGTTTTAAATTAGAACGTATTTTTAAAAAATACAATCCAGATAGAGTCTTTCATGCAGCTGCCTACAAACATGTACCTTTAATGGAAAAGTCACCTTATGAAGCCATTAAAATAAATGTATTAGGAACAAAAAATGTTGCTGATTTAGCATTGAAATATAATATAGAACGTTTTGTCATGGTTTCTACAGATAAAGC
>Ga0228664_1000657_pt1 | contig 19772 bp, 16 predicted proteins | sample 78DmetaG_FD_183029 | JGI IMG/M metagenome (GOLD analysis project Ga0228664, IMG submission 183029) | Seawater microbial communities from Monterey Bay, California, United States - 78D | ecosystem: Environmental > Aquatic > Marine > Coastal | place: USA: California | collected 2016-09-26 | reverse complement strand
TAATAATGATATCATATACAGATGACGAATACACGAAATATTGGAATAGTATGAAAACTAAAAAAGAAGTTAAAGATGCAATAGTGAAAAACGTAAAATTAACATTTAAAAAGGAAATAAATGCACCAGAAAAGGTATGGGTATTTAATTGGGATTGTGGGGTAGGATATTGGAATAAAGGAATAGATAGTAATAAGGTAGCAAATCAAATAACAACCCCTTGTAAAAATTTATATATTTGTGGTGAAAATTATAGTTTAACTCAAAGTTGGGTAGAAGGTTCTCTTGAATCGTGTAATAGATGTTTAAAACATTTGGTATCAAAGATATAAAGTAAATAATAATTTATAATAATAAGTTATATTATTATGAAAAAAGGAGTTTGTGCGAGTTGTTTAGATTTTGATGTAGAAAAGGTAGTAAAATCAAAAGAGTCATTAAAGCCCGAATGGTTAGAAGAGAAAGATTTTGTTCGTGAATTTATAAACAATCATAGTATGACGTTAAAGAATCCAGATTTTAGTAATGTTGAAATGAAATTAGAGTTAGGTGAGAAGTTGAGTAATAAAAAAATATTATACTGGGCAGCCGATGAGAAAAATGATAGTAGTCCAATAATAAAAGATGCAAAGACAGCCTATAATAAGTTTGAGAACAGTGGTGTAATAAAATCAAACGACAACGGAGTAGTAAGAATAAGATTGGCTTGTCCTCAGTTATATAAAGCAAAACAAAAGAGTGATAAAAAAGATAATACATTTGTTAGACATTTACATTTTGTAGTAGAGAACAATGGAAAATGGAATGATCAAATTTACACAAAAATAGTAATATGTAAATATAGTTTGGAAAAATTTATGAAAGAAAAAAAAGAAGATTTAACAGTAATAATAAATGCATTACCCTGTGAATATTATGGAAAAGACCATATACCAAAAACATTTAATTTATTTAATAAAGATGTATCAAACCTGTCAATAATAGAATTAGAAAAGTGGTTTGGAGAAGTAGTGAGAACCCATTATCCAAAACTAAATACATATATAAAAAATAAAAAGGTAAAAATAAATGAAGTACCAATAATAGTATATTGTGCTCATGATAAATGTAATGCAGCGGAATTAACAATAAAAGAGTTAATGAAAAAAGGTTTTGTTAATATAAATGAATATAGTGGAGGAATGAAAGAATATAGAAAGAAATATAAATTTGATGAGTAATATAGTTACTGTTAAAAAATTGATTATTGAATACTCAAAATTATATAAACATATTAATATATAGGTTATATAATTTAATGCATATCCAAAACACAAATATGGATAACTTTAAACCATCTTCAAAGATTATTGGGGTACAATTTAGTATACTATCTCCAGAAGAAATCCGTAAAAATTCGGTGGTAGAAGTGACATCCCGTGATACTTATATTAACAATAAACCTGTTGTTGGTGGATTATTTGACCCCCGAATGGGGGTTCTTGAACCTGGACTAATATGTCCAACTGATGGATATACTTATATTGACACGCCTGGATATTTTGGTCATATAGAATTAGCTCGTCCTGTATTATTTATTCAACATTTAAAAGAAATAATGAAAATCTGTAAATGCGTATGCTTTAAATGCAGTAAGTTAAAAATCAATAAAAATCTACATAAACATGTATTGAATATGTCTCAGTCAGAAAGGTGGCATTATGTAACAAATCTTGCTGCGAATGTAAAGAGATGTGGCGATTGTACTGAGGATGGTTGTGGATATAAGCAACCAGATAAAGTTCAAGTAGAGGGTATGTCTACAATACAAGCGATTTGGGAAAAGATGGCGACAGCTGATGGAAATACTGAGAAGGTAGTATTAAGACTAACTCCTGAAATGTTGATAAAAATCTTTAAGCGTATATGCGATGAAGATGTAAATTTTATGGGTTTTAGTCCAGTATGGTCACGTCCAGAGTGGATGATTTGTCAAGTATTACCAGTTCCTCCTCCAGCGGTTCGTCCATCCGTAAAGCATGATGCTCAGCAACGTAGTGAAGATGATTTAACACATATCTATAGTAATATAATTAAAACAAACAATGATTTGCGTGACAAGATAGCAAACAATGCAGCCACAAAGGTGATAGAAGTATTATCTGGAATATTACAATATTTTGTAGCAATGATTGCAAACAATAAGGTAAAGGGTGCAGACCCAATGGCACAGCGTTCTGGTCGTCCGTTAAATTGCATTAGTGGTAGATTAAATAGTAAGAATGGTCGTATTCGTGGTAATTTAATGGGTAAGCGTGTAGATTTTAGTGCACGTTCGGTCATTACAGGTGACCCTAATTTATCAATTCGTCAATTGGGTGTTCCTTTGAAAATAGCAAGAAATATAACAAAACCCGTAACTGTAAATGACAGAAATCGTGACTTTCTTATGAAATTAATACAAAATGGTCCAGATGGTGGTTCAAATGGAGAACCTGGTGCAAAAATATTGGAACGTAAAAGTGGGGAAAATATTTCTCTACGATATGTTGATACTGGTTCTATTCGTTTAGAAAATGGTGATATTGTTCATCGTCATATGATGGATGGTGATGCTGTTTTGTTCAACAGACAACCAAGTTTACATAGAATGAGTATGATGTGTCATATCGTCAAAATTATGAAGCGTGGTGACACGTTTCGTATGAATGTTGGCGATACCAAACCATACAATGCCGATCAACTTCTCCCATTGAGGTCGGCAACAGGGGGACTGAAAAGGTTGCTACCCCCTAGTGTATAAAATTGAAATTAATAAGGCAAAATAACATAAATAAAAAATCTTAATATAAAAGATATGTGTGATACAAAACCAAGTAGTGTCAAAAAACGTTGCAATAAGTGTTCAATTGAAAAAGTAGAGAGCGAGTTTCGTCTTAAAGGTAAATATAGGCAACAATGCTGCAAAGTTTGTGCAAATAACCAAAGAAGAGATAATTATAAGAATAATGAATCTCTTAGACAAAAATGTATAAACGATGCAACTACTTTTAAAAAGAATAAAAAAGCAATACGCGATGAGAAATTAAAAAAAGAACAAGAAATTATTGGAATTGATAACAAAGAATGTAGGTATTGTTTTGAAATAAAACATAAAGATAGATTTAGATATAATCGTCAAAAATGCAGAGACTGTGAAAGGGATGAACCTAAAGAAAAGTTCAAACGATATGTAAGAACCAGAATATATAATTGTTTGAAAGGTCATAAAGCTAAAAGCCATATTGAATATTTAGGATCATCAACCAATGATTATTTAGATTGGATAATGTCGTATGATATTAATTACAATTTAGATAATTATGGACCAGTTTGGCATATTGATCATGTTATCCCCCTATCACGTTTTGATTTATCAATAGAAGATGAACAACTGTTAGCTTTTAATTGGAGAAATACAATGCCTCTTTCTGCTACAGAAAATTTAAAAAAGAACAATCGTATTGACACTACACAAATAGATAAACATTTAAAGAAATTAGAAGAGTATCACACACATAAAAATATAATAATGCCTGAAGAATTTAAAAATTTATATGCGACACACCTTGATGCTGGAACGTCCTGAGAGCCTTAACTACCACCCTGTAATGGAAACATTATAAGGGGAACTCGGTTAATTACCGAAACCAATGGTCATAATGTTAAGGATTGGATAATCAGCAGCGTTACTGTCTAAGTCCGTTATGATAGGATACGACAGGCGTTCAGAGACTGAACGGGTGTGGGTGAACGATGAAGGATTAATCATCCCAAGTTTGCTTAAGATACAGTCCACCCCTCTGGGAAACCTTAGGGATTATACCACTGCATATATGCAGTGGTTGTGTTTGATGGAGATGAAATGAATATGCATATGCCACAAAGTGTGTTGGCAGAAACCGAATTAAAAAATTTAGCAGCAATCCCATATCAAATGATAAGTCCAGCAAAGAATTCGCCAATCATTGGTATATTCCAAGATTCAATGTTGGGGTCATATCGTTTTACCCGACCAAATATTAACTTTACACCCCGTGAAGCGATGAATTTATTGATGTTATCGCCGAATGTAAATATGGATAAGTTGCGTGAAAATGGTGACAAAATAAGTAATTTTGATATTTTATCCCAAATATTACCACCAGTAACATTAAAATATAAAACAGATTTGTATGATGAAGATGAAGAATATGACGATTCAAACAATGTATTAGAGATTCGTAATGGTGAATATATTCGTGGTCAAATGGAGAAGTCTGTGTTGGGTTCAACTACGAAGGGTATAATTCACCGTATATGTAATGATTATGGAAATATGCGTGCAAGTGAGTATATTGATGATATGCAAAATATAATAACTGAATACATGAAGTCGAGTTCATTCAGTGTAGGTATTAGTGATTTGATAGCTGACCGTAAAACCCAAGATAGTATTATACATGCAATATTGACACAAAAACAAGAAGTGCAATCAATCATAGAAAAGGTACACTTAGGTATATTTGAAAACAACACGTCAACCACAAATATTAGCGAGTTTGAAACAAGTATTAATAATGTGTTAAATAAAGCAACAGAACAAGCAGGTAAGATTGGTCGTAAATCTTTGAGTAAAAACAATCGTTTCTTGATGATTGTTAACTCTGGTTCAAAGGGTTCGCTAATTAATATTTCTCAAATGATATCTTGTTTGGGTCAAACCAATGTAGATGGTAAGCGTATCCCATATGGTTTTGACAACCGTACATTACCTCATTTCAGTAAATTTGATGACACTCCAGGTGCTCGTGGATTTATTGAGAATTCTTATATATCGGGTTTAACTGCTCCAGAGTTATTCTTTCATGCGATGGGTGGTCGTATTGGTTTAATTGATACTGCTGTAAAAACATCCCAAACAGGATATATTCAGCGGCGATTAATTAAGGGGTTGGAGGATATTAAGGTGGAGTACGATATGACGGTTCGTAATAGCATTGGAAAGATTATTCAGTTTAGATATGGAGATGATAATTTTGACTCAACAAAAACAGAAAATCAAAAGATTCCATTGGCGAGTATGACAGTAGAAGATATTTATAATTATTATGATATAGCAGGTATAAATAATGAGAAAACTGTTTTAAAGGACATATATACAAAAGGTACTATTTCAAGAATAAGAAAACAGCGTGAATCTACGAAAGAAACATGTAAAGAATATATTGAGAAAATGATTAAGGATAGGGATTCATTAATAGAGGATGTATTTCTTAACAAAAATGAGAACGGTATTAAAATGCCAATCGCTTTCCAAAACACAATAGTTAATGTACAAGGTCAACTAAATTTGACACCAAACAGTCTTGTAGATATTACTCCTGAAGAAGCATTTGAATTAATAACAGTATATTATAAAAAATTAAAGAATTTTAATTATGCAAAGCCGAATAATTTATTTGAAATCATGTATTTTTACTATCTTACACCTAAGGATTTGCTTGTTCGTAAACGTTTCCATAGAAAGGGAATCATCTTATTATTAGAAACAATTGTAATGAAATACAAACAAGCATTGGTTCATCCTGGTGAAATGGTAGGTGTTATTGCTGGTCAATCTATTGGTGAACCAACCACCCAATTAACGTTGAATACATTTCACTTAAGTGGTGTAGCATCAAAATCTAATGTTACTCGCGGTGTTCCTCGTATTGAAGAAATTTTACGATTGACTAAAAACCCCAAGAATCCATCCATGACTGTATTTTTACACGAGAATGAAGAATCAACTCGCGATAAAGCAGAACATTATGCAAATATGTTAGAACATACAAAGATAGCAGATATTGTGAAAGGTGTCCAAATATGTTTTGACCCAGTAGACAAAGAAACAGTCATGCCAGATGACGAATTGATTATGAAACAGTATTACGAGTTTGAAGACATTGTAGAGGAATGTAATGCAACCACTGTAGCGGAGAGTGGAAATAAAAAACAAACATCAAGATGGGTCATTCGTATTGCATTTAATGCAGAAACATTATTTGAAAAGAATATTACTATGGATGATATTAACTTTGCTATTAACAATAGTTATGGAGAAGAGGTTACATGTGTATACTCGGATTATAATGCAAAGAATTTAATATTCCGTATTCGTTTAAATAGTGATGTATTAAATAAGGCCAAGAAGCGTGGTGTTGCGAGTTCACTTGACCAGTCAGACGAAATATATATGTTAAGAAATTTCCAAGAAATGATTTTGAATACAATTGTATTACGTGGACTTCCAGGTATAACGAATGTATTACCGAGAAAGTTGCAAAATATGGTATCCAAGGAAGATGGAAAATATGTTCAAAAGGATATTTGGATTTTAGATACAACAGGTTCAAATTTAATTGATGTTCTTGGATTAGATTATATTGACTGGGTTAGAACATACAGTAATGACATAAAGGAAGTATTTTATACATTAGGTATTGAAGCTGCTCGCCAAGTATTGTTTAATGAATTATCGGAGGTTATGGATTTCAGTGGTGTTTACATCAATTATCATCATTTGAGTATATTGTGTGACCGTATGACAACAAATCATAATATGGTGGCAATCTTTAGGTCGGGTATTTTAAATGATAATATTGGTCCAATTGCTAAGGCTACATTTGAAGTACACACGGAAGTATTATTGGAATCAGCAAGACATGCAAATTTTGATAATATGCGAGGTGTATCTGGAAGTGTAATGATGGGACAAACAGGTAGTTTCGGTACAGGTATGTTTGATTTGGTATTAGACATGGAAAAAATGCAAACATTGGATACAGAAGATATCACTCGTAAAGACCGTAATGCCGAGATAAATTCCATGTTTGGAAGTCTTGAAGACCCAAGTGAACCGTGCTCAAGAGATAATGTGGAGATTTCCAATTATATTTCCAATGTTACAGTACCAGAAATAGGTGAATGTGATGATGATTATGATATGGGAATTTAGAAAAATACAAAAAATTAGATATATTTCAACTTATATATAATTTTTTATTGATTATTTTATGAGAATAGTATATATTAAATTGTAATGAGTACTACTTCTTCTTCATTAACAGAACATACAAATGGTTCAACAAATTCCGCCGATAGTGAAGGAATATTTCCTTTAGACCTGGAATATGAAACTCAACCTGGAACTCCTGAACAACCTCATGACAAATTTCTTCCTGATACACCAGACCGAAAAATAAATATGTATGTTAACCATGCAAAACGGCTTGGTGCAAAACGTGAGAAAGAAGAAGAAAATATGAGACGACGCATGAAACAATATGTATTATCTTATAAAGAAAATCCTGAATCTGGTTATATAACGGTAGACGACTATAATTATGCAGTAAATTGGTTAAAAAAACATCAAATTGGTATGCGTATTCCACCAACAAATGAAGAACAACAACGTAATACTTCTCCATTTACACTGCCAGGTTTTGTTCCTGTCAGACCAGGAGGAAAAAAATCAAAGAAGTCCAAGAAGTCCAAGAAGTCCAAGAAGTCCAAGAAATCAAAGAAACAAAGAAAAACCCGTAAGAAGAGTAAAAATAATATATAAACTGTATAAAATTGATATTAATCTATGATTATGAGAAAATAAAATAATAAGGAAAATCAAATATAACACGTTATAATATTATGATAGTTGATAATATTACTGAATTATATAAAGATTATAAAAAGAATGGAGGTTTTGGTATGTTTATGTTAGATGATTTATTGGGTAAAAATATTAAAGCAGATGACATACCTCAAATAGTAGCTCTTGAATGTAATATAATAGAATTATATCATATAACATATGAGATTCCGATTACACTTGATATATTAGAAAAAAAATATCTTGGACGAAAACGGGTAAGTGCATACAACCGTATAAACCATCGTTTAAATAATAGTATAAGGAATGGTGTACAGAATTCTACAAATAAAATTGATATATATACACATTTTATAAAAAATATTTCAATCAAAGGATATATGACACGTGAGTATTGGAAAGAAAATGAAGTAATGAAAAACGAATTAATACTATAGTGAATTAAAAATAGTGAATTAAAAATATTGTATATTGAAAAGTATATGTATAAATGTATATGATGCGTTTAATATTATTATTATTATTACTAATAACCACTTCACATGGAATAGAACAAATATCATTTAGCGGTGGTGGTGCATTTGGTGCAGTGGAAATAGGTATTTTAAAAAGAATAATAAGTGAAAATCCAAAAAAATATGATAGATATACCGGAATCTCCGCAGGTGGATTGAATTGTGGTTTTTTATCGTACTATTCAAGTATAAATGAAGGAGTAAAAAACGCAGAAATAATGTACTCAAATATTCGTAATAACGATGTGTATGAAATACTACCAATAACAAGAAACTCGTTGGTAAATACAAAACCTTTACATAAAACATTAAATACGATTATCGCGAATATGTCAAATGAACCAGTAATAGAAACGATGATAGGAGCAGTAAATTTGTACACAGGTAATTTAGATACATATAAGTATGATTCAACTTTAAACACAGAAGATAAAATAAAGTTATTAATGTCAACATCTGCAATACCAGTAGTTTTCCCCCCAATACAGTTTAAAGGTTACATGTATGCAGATGGAGGAACATTAAGTAATGAGTTGTTAGATATCGTACATTCTCCTGAATATTTAAACATCACCTATATAACTCCATATGATACAATGATTGAAGATGACGATGCGATAGACACAATAGAAGAGATGATAATGAGAACATTTCGAGTAGTAAAACATAATTATAACAATCCAATAACACAATTAAATCAAAATTGTGAAATTCCTTACGGTGAAATAAATTATTATTATGTAACTCCTTCTGCATTATCTGGTTACAGTATGTTAAATTTTAATAAAGGAAAAGAGTTAATAGATATAGGTTATCTTAATACAAAGAGTAAAAAATATAAATTATGTTAAATTACCAATTATTTAATTCATTATTTAATTCATTATTTAATAATTTATTTTTTTGTTTAAGATAATGAAACAAATCTTGTTGTTCTTTTGTATAAAATTTTTCATTAAACCATAATCTAAAGTTATCCATTTCAACTTCACTTTCATTTAGGTTTCTAATATTATGATTTTTTGTAGAAAAAAAGGCAGCTTCATCAGCGAAATCGCAATATGTATATAAGACCGATACAAATGAAAAAAATAATTCGCTGTAATTAATGGTTTTTGTATAGCAAGGTAGTATAACCATATCAATATCACCAATATCATGAACAATAAACATTATATATATTTGAGCAAGATCTGTATACTTAACATTAACTAATGTGGGAGTAATATACGTAAAAACAGGCGTAATTCCACCGTGTTCTAAATGAAAACTGGTAATAAAAGAATGATTAAATTTAATTAATCCATCCTTAATCGGTGTAATAGTATCATTATGTATATAAGGTGCATGTTTTACATCTAATAAATGTTCAGCATAATCAATTAGATGACCCCCAACCTTATGTTGAAATTGAAAGTAAGAATATAAATAATCATCTTGTTTATTTAATTGTGTAAATAGATGATACATTTTGATTGGTGGTTTTTTAGTAATATTATCAAGTTCTCCTATCCAAATAAATATAATATTATTTGTTTCTTCAAGAAATACTTTTTTATTGACATTATTAGAAACTCTTTTACAATGCATAGGACATATAATACAATTATTATCTATATTTCCATACATTAAATCAACACCCATATGAGGACAATTACGAGGAACCCCCTGTATAATTCCTTTATCATTACGAAATAATATAATATTTTTTGATGCAATTTTAAAATCATATTTATTATTTTGTTTAATATTATCACTACTACATATTGGATACCACGTATTTGGAAATGGTGGTAATGGATAATCAAGTTGATCTAATTTTGGAACAGTATAATTAATAGGAAAAAATAATTTTCTAAATAATCTTTGTAATAATGATAAATAATCAGGATAGTTATAATATATATAAATTAATACCGGTAATAAGTAATACATATTGTATAAAACTATAAAAGTATATTTAATTCATTATTCATAAAAAATGTATAATGAATTGAAAATAAATATTTATGCTTTTTTCTTACGAGGTGCTTTAATTTTTAACTTAGGTACAGCAATTTCATAATCATCCATAAAATCATCAAATGTTTTGAAATGTTCTGTATATGATGGAGATTCAATTAATTGTTGAAATCCAATCAAATCGCTTATCATAGATGGTGGTGTAATTAAGTTATATTGATTATTACTTATCATTCGTATAAAGAAGAACTCATCATTTTCAGGATTACCAAATAATCGTAACCATTGTAAATTATTATTGAACGGTAAAGATGCATTGCTGTGAAACAAGATAATAGGTAATTTCATATTTATAGAAATAACCCAATAATCAATAGCAGTTAACATATAATCATCACTCATAATCATAACATCAATTTTGATTTGTTTTTTCTTAAGCAGATTAACATGTGATTTACCTTGAATCTTAAATATATTACACAGTTTTAATAAATAGTTCTCAATCATTGGTTTATAATAAATGCACAAACGTTTTTTTATATCATAAATATTTTCATCAAGTTGCAGATGTGTTTTCATAATATGCAATATAATGTAGAAACTACATTGAACCGAGGTATTCATCACATGTTCCTTGGCACCATCATGTAGTATTAAATGCCAATTATTCTTATCAACTATAATATTACCGACAACAGATACACATTCTTTTTGTAATACATCTAATGAAGCGTTAGTATTATTATTATATTGTTGTTCTAATGTAACTTCATTGTTACTTGATGGAAGAGTAGACGTTGTAGGATTCGCAAAATCGTAAGAAATGTTTTGTATATATTTATTTGTTGGCATTGGAATAAATTCATCAAAATTTTCAGTTAGAAGTGTAGAATATAGATATAATATTTCATCTGCATTTATAACGTATTCAGTATCGCCAATATTTAAGTACTTGGTAGTGTCTAATATAAACAAACGAATACGACTATATCTAACCAATTCGTCTGTTAGGCGGGTATAATAAAGTTCTTCGTTCTCAATATCACTTATTAAATTTTGTTTTGGTATACATAATTGGTTAGATGTTCCACTACATAGTCCTATAATATCATCTTTGTTAATAAGCCCATTCATGTCATTTATTTTATCCAATACATCTTTATCAAATTCTACAAAAGAAACGTGTGGATTCATAGTGTGTTGTATAAAGGAACGCAACATTTTCATTTTAATATTGTATAGGTATTGTTTATTTTCTATAATACTGTCAATTTCATCGCGTATGGTTTTATATTTATAATTAGACAATAATACACGTAATTTATTACGGAAAAGTTTATAGAATTGAGTTTCAAGAGAAATATTTCGTATTGTTTGTGTGCGTATAGAATCATTTGTTGTATCCGTAGCAAGAGATTTATCAGCTTGATAATATTCATTGTCTTTATAACCATGTACTTGATACTTAGGAATACCATCTTCAATAGTATCTTGGACGGGTTCACTTATTTGGATAAATTGATTCGTTTCTGTGAATATTCCAACAATCAACCCATCTTCAATAACCTTGAATTGTGGTTTACATAATATTTTGCCCTGAGATTTATCTGCTATCTGCATTAATCGGTCACGAGTAGTTTCGTATGTTTGCCAATTAACCTCGTCTGTAAAAATCATATTAACATTATCAATATTACTTGATGGTGCAGTTGGTATATAAAACCCATTATTATCTGTACTACGGGATTTAACCATAAATGCAATAGTTTTTCCTCTATAATTACGAACTTGATTTTCCACAATGAATCGGTTTTCTTGTAAAATAGTATAAATATCGGCGGCAGATATATTTGTTTTATAGTCATAAACATTTGGCATACTGGACTTTGGTTTACAAAACTCATTAGTGCTTTTATTAATTATAGTAAATAAATTCAATAGATTAGATGGAGTATTTTTTTGATAAAATATTTTGACAGCATTTTTCTTGGTGTGTTTTGATAATTTGGTATTACCATACAAGTATATTGGTTCATATATATTGTCGTGTTTTAATAATATACAAGTACCCTTTGTTATGTCAAACATTTTCGATGTATATGAATTTGTTGGACATAATAAAGACACATTGTTGGTAATATCATTGTCTATGATTTCAATTAATGCAATATTAATACCATCTTTAAAAATACCAGTATCCGGTGAACTAATAATATCCCACATATATGTATGATCAATAAAGGAGTCATTATTATTTAAATACTTTAAAAAGTGTTCATACGAGGCAATTGTATCTTTCAAGAACCTATTTTGTGATACATTTTCCAAATTAGTAAAACTCTTGTAAAATTTGGTAGTTTTATATTTTTCAACGGTAATATCACTAACAGATATCTTCTTTGGTTGAAATATGGAAACAATAGAGCCATTATTTAATTTTATATAAACATCTAACGTAATATGTGATGCAATAATTCTTCGCATTTCTGGAATTGTAGGTGTAGTGATATTATTATGATATGTATATATGTCAGCAATACAAGCAATAAATGATTGATTATGTGAATATTCTACACCATATCTTAACAAAGGTGTTTCAGTTTGTCGTATCAATGCAGGATTATTTTGCGTAACAGATGTGGAGTTATCTGTTCTCAAAAAGAGTTCTACCGAAAATGGTAAGAAACCCCATCTGGATACATCAATGGGGAATTTATCATGACCTAATATATTCATACCTTTTCGGGGTTCTTTTACTACTTTATCAATATTACTGGTGATTGAATCTGTAATAACATCATTTTCACCAGTAATGTTGGTCTCGTCAATCGTTCCTTGCTTGTTAATTAATTTTCCAACAATATCCCGATTTCCGCGTAAATCACTATCTATAACACCACACTCTTTACGACGTGTATTTTGTTGTACTGTATTCATTTCTTTAAAGCAGCATGGTAAACAGCTATCGGGGTGGGATTTCGCACCTAAGAAACCAGGTCTATGTTGACGATAATTATTGTCCTTATCTTTATGTTGACGTTCATCAGTAAATTCATAAATATAATGACCAGGTGGTGGATTCTTTGCATTTGATGGTATAATTTTTCCACCACATTCACCATCTGCAACTTGTTTATCAGTCATAGGTTTATTGGTTTGTAAACACCAATATCTTGGACATACATACCAATATGGGTTTTCTGGATTAGAACCATATGGCATAGCTACTTCATACGAATTTTCATCCATAGCATCTAACTCTTCTTTGGTCAAAATAACAGGTTGTCTATTACTTTGACTTGGACAAACTCTTGCATAAGAATCATATCGTCCGTCTTTCTTGGTACGGAATAATGTTGGTTCCAGTTTTTTCATTTTATCAAAAAAAACACGGGTTCCACCGACGAATAAATTATCATCATCACCATCACTATCATTATCATCTTGAAATAATAATGTATTATCTTCAATAGAATCGTTTGCTACTTTTTTAGAAGAATCATCATCATCATCATCATCATCATCATCATCATCAAATAATATACCACCAGAATCATCATCGGCATCAGTATCCGTCTCATTGTCTGCAATATCAGTATCTATTTGTGTGGTAATATTAGACGATTGAAGAGAATGTGGATAAATACCCTTGCTGCTAACCGCGACAATGGGTTCTTGTATTGTTACATCTTCAACCTTACTTGTTTCGGACATAGTTTTCATTAATTTATCCTTAGATATGGAAGATTTATCAGGGTATTGAGTAACACGTAAAAATGTGTCAACGTACCGATGAATAACATCAATATATTGTATAGACGTAATTTCACTCATATCAATGGTCAACTCTGGTGTTGCGTATGCATTTGAAATATAAATTAAACAAGGAAATCCTGGATTTTCCGCAATATCAACCGTTTTATTTATATAATTCCCATTTAATAATATATGTGAGTTCAAGTAATCAGTGATATGTTGTTGAGCTTCTTCATTAGTAAATGAAAAATTTTCCATAATATAATTTTGCACAGTACCCCATTCATTTGTATTTTTATATATTTGTGTAATCATGCTATTAATAGCAGTCATTTCTTTGTAATTTTCAACACGAGTAAATCGTAATATGGCACCTTTATTAATGTTAGGTTCATACACATGAAACACATTAGACATAAGTGTAGTTAATTCAGTAGATTTTACAGGGGTAGTATAAGGAACACTACATATATAACTAATATTAACCGTTTCAATATGTTCATCATATATGCTATTAAATGTGGAAATAGTATATCCAGATGTTTCAATTATTTTGTTTATTTGAGAAATGATAGGATTAATTTTATTGATTAATAATATGTTTAATTTATAAGTAGAAATAGGGTGTTTACTCTCACCCTTTATTACAACATCGCCATTGTTAGTAACATGTAATAAAATATATTCCGTTGTGTTTTCATATGTATATTGTGTAACAAAAGATAATTGTTTTGGCTTATTCAAATTTTTAGAAAAAGACATAATTTGGGTTCGTGATAGTAGTGGTATTTTTTTTCCAGTTTTGGTTCTCGTATTGGTATATAAACGATAAATGGGTTCTCTACGTAATCCAGAATTATATTTTATATAAGGAACATCATTAGTTGCATGAATTTGTTTAAAAATATATTCAAGAGGTAATATGATGTTTGTAATAGGGTGCAAAACCATATGAAATTTATTAATACCATTTTTAGAATAGGGTAGTTTTTCAGGTTGTTTATTATAAAGATTATAAAAGGTATCAATATTTCTATATTTTTTGAATAATTTTGGTTTCATAAGTTTCTTAGTATCTTTTATTAAAGTAGGCTTTTGTTTAATTAACTCATCAGTAGTTAATATCTCTAATTTTGACAATAATGGATAATATAATTGTATAAAATAATCACTTGATATAGACTGTCTCTCACTATATTTAAAAACGGACTCAGCTGTACAGACATATAAAGTATTATTCGTCAAATTCCCGTAAGATAATAATAAATGGTTTTCAAAGGATAACAATGCATTTTTATTAGTAGTATGGAATACAAGTTCTGGATTACTTAATACATTGAATGGATTTGCTGAATACAAAAGTTCTCTGGATTTTACAAAACGTCGTCCAATGGGTATAGAAATATTAATATCATGTGTATGTTTTGCAAATCCTTTCATAAACTCAGCAAATGTGTATGTTGGTTGTTCCATATTTGAAAAGTAGGTAGATGTATCTTTATCAAAGATTTCAAGGTTGACTAATAATTGTCCAATAATCGGTTTTGTTAAAGGTACTGTTTCATTTTTGGTAATTTCTAAATACAATTGATGCAAATGGATTGTAATGTTTTTTTTAGAAAACAAATATAACTCACTATATGATAATAATGGCATGTCAAGTTCATGTAAAATCTTTTTTTTAATAATATGAATAGAGTCATCTGGATGAAGTTGCATACTGGACGATTGAATAGTAAAATCAGTAGCATTATTTTGTAATTGTTCATACTCACTAAATATATCATCATCTCTACTAACAGGTCTTGTACTTCCTTGAAACACAACCATTTTTTGAATAGTATTTGAATCATTTAAAATGCAAACCTTTATAATGTCTTTCGTAGGAATGGGTTCTTCATATTGTATAATAGATTCAATATTGCCTGTATCTTCCATATATACAGATGCTTATAGATTATATACCTATTTTTCTATAATATAAAAAATATTTTTATATTATTTTATTAGCAATATTGATATCATTAAGTGATGGTCTAAGCATCATAATAAGGGTTATCATGTATTTTCATTCCACAATACTCGCGGGGGGCAGTCTTATAATCAATAGGATTATGTATATTAGCTTCCTTTGCTTGTTCTAATAAGAACTTAAAGTTTTGCCAAAATTCAGTTTTATGCCCAATAGATTTGGTCATAACATGTGAGAGTTCATGTATAGCAACAAATGTTAATGTACTTTCATCAATTAACACCTCATTTTCCTGTTTTTCTTTATTTAAACAAAAGGCTATTTTTTCACCTTTATTTTCACTATATGCTGTAAATTTACTTGTGGGTAATGTTTCCATAACCTTTTTAGGATTGAAATTAGTATATAAACGTTGAACATTTTCTTGATCAGGAAATTTACCATAAACATAATCAACCAGTTGTTTACATTTTTCAGTAATTTTTGCCAATAAATCAGCCGCCTCTTGTAATTTATTACGTTCGCGTACACAATATTCATTACCATCAACAGTGGATACAATACATTTTAAATCAAATGCACCATAATTATCAAAATATATGTATAGACAACCAATAATAACTATGCCTGTTAATAAGAATCCTAAAATTTCATATTTATCCATGATTTATATATTATAACATGATTAAAAGTTACAGTATTATTGGTATAATTTGTACCATAAATAAATATGAATTACGAATAATAGGTATGCTATATTTATTCCAATAATATATTGACTACTGTAGTTATATTTATATGAATATGTAAGTAATACGAGTGTTGTTATCATAATAAATATGGAACATACCATACCAAATAATGCATGATAGGTTATGTCTTTTGCTGCTTCTTCACTAATAGACATAGAAATGAATAAGATATAAAAATACAATATAGGCATACCCCATAAAAATGCGATTATTTTTATATATGCAGGATGATTTTTATATAGAGATGAAGCATATGAGAATAAAACAGTGATTAATCCACCGCTTAGAAATTCGGCAACGTAGAACATATAATATATAATGTTAAAAATTAATCATGACTAAATTAAATAAACGCGTTAAATTCATTATGTATTACTATATAATGAATTAATGGATGTAAACTATTTACTTGGTGGGACCAAGCTCAAGGGGAACACGAGCAAAATCGGTTTCAATGGTGCTTTGGTTCCATGGACCAACCTCGGCTTTGGGGACAATGGGGTCGGAACGAAGTTGTAAATTAGCATTGCGTAAAGTTTGACCAATTGTGTCTAATCCAATGTGGTGACCAGCCTTCAATAAGTCAGGCATAGCGGTATCTCCAGGCTTGGCAGCATTAGGATTTAATGCAGACCATTGACTATTTTCATCAGTGGGTAATAAATCGGTAGGATTGGCTACCTCGTGTGTAGCATATCCACTACCAGAAGCAGTGCTACCAGAACCATCAGAGGCGGCTTCTACAGATTCAGGTTTTTTCTCGGTATCTTTGGTACCGTCTTCCATTTTTTCGGCAACAGCCATCTTACTGCTGAAATTTTGGTTAATTAACCAAACTAATAATAAAAATACAAGAATTCCCACAACTCTTTGAGGTGTGAAGAATGTTTTCATTCCATTAAATGACTGTTTTAAAATTGAGAGGACTGTGCGAAACATTCTGTTTATATAATAACGGTTGATAAATTATTTATCTAAAATAACATTTTATCTAAACAATCTGTGATGAGACGTCTTACAAATGAAACTTTTTTATTTTATTATTAAATTTCTTCCATTTCTTCATTTTCACTATCATCACTATCATCACTTTCTGTTAAATCATCTAACATATATTGATTTTTTATACGTTTTGCTTCTAAATAGGAAGAAAGTGCTAAATCTCTCGCGATTTTTGCTTTTCTGCAAGCTTCTCTATACATTTCATAATATATATCTTTGTCTTTTTTAATATTTATGTTAACATCTTCCGTTAAATCATCTAAATCTATGTTGAATTCTTGTAATTCATTTGTATCTACAAGTAAGTCATTTTTTTCATCTACATTATTTATTGATTCATCCTGATTATCTATATTTACATCATGTTTTTCTAAAAGAGTTGTTTCTGTCTCTATATCATTTATTTCAGGTTCAGTAGATACCATCGCTATTTCTAAGTTTTGAGTATCATTAATATCTTTGTCTAAAGACCCTACACCTATTTCATCCGAATTTTCTAAAGTAGGAATATCAATATCAGTATTTTCTGTATTCTCATTTTCTGGGTTTAAACTCTGTTTATCTAAAGTAGGAATATCAATATCAGTATTTTCTGAATTATTATTGTTATAACTCAACATTGGTTTATCTAAATTATTTTGTTCTTCCTCTTTGTAAATAGCCGAATCACCAGTTTGTGATGGTAAGCGTATGACACAGTTTGAGAATATTTTCACTGGTTTTATCGTTACCATTTGTTTCATCTCAATATCAATTTGAAAACTTGTAGATGAACATTTTATACCTTTAAATTCTAAAATACTAATAATATCTTGTTTATCAGTAATAGCATCAATTTCTACTTTATTATTAGCTTCATCGTATATGGTTAATGTAGGAACACCTAAATTGGTTTCTACATTTACGCGTAGAATATAATATTTTCCAGTCTTATATATTTTCATAGGTGAAGTAAAATAATTTTCTATATCATGCCGTTCCAACATTAATTTGCTATCAAACCATATTGCACGATTTTCATGTAAATGGTCATGGCACATATTTTCCAAATTTTCCATCCATCGAATAAACACATCATCATCATTAGAAAACACCAAATCTGTATAATATCGTTTACCTGCTTTTAAAAACCCATTACGAGTATTACATTTTGGGGTTTGTAAATAAAAAGGGTTATTATTTATACCAAACTTTATTAACCAATTACCACCTGCTGTACTTTTAGGTTTAGATAATTTAACAGAATTAAATTGAAAATTATCAGTCGCTTCTAATATACTATCCATTATAGTTATTTTAAGCGGTATCTTTATTATTATTTATCTACAAATATATTCTATTAATTGTACGAATTGCGTTAAAATATATTTATTCTATTAATGCAGTACTATAAGTATTATATCAAGTATGAAAAATATAAAAGATTCATGTATTAATTATTTGTATAGCGAAGATTCGCGTAAAGATATCAAGGCAGTATTAAGTCCAATTGGAGATTTAATATATAATGAAATGTATTTATACATATGGATAATCTGTTTTTATAATATTTTTTTATTTATAGCTATTTTAGCTAATTTATATTTACTATTAAAAATATTAAATTTTATAAAACATAGTAAAGTATATATGTATGAATAAAATATAATTATAAGTTATAATGGGAATTAAACGTTTTAGTCGTAAAAATAAATTAAATAAATCTAATAAAAAAAATAATCGTGCTGTAGGTAAAGGAACCAGAAAACGTAAAAATAAAGATAAAAAATTAACCAGAGAAAATTGGATGAAAAAATTAATATTTACAGGAGGTAGTGGTGCTGCTGAACACGGTGTAACTGTATTTGGTGATATGAATAACCAACATGTTGGGACTAATGGAGCTATACATGTTAATCAATTCAATAGTGATACTGTAAAAATAGATGATATAGCCAAGGGTACAGAGGTTAACCCTGCTGCTCAAGTCCAAGAAGGTGGAAGAAAACGTAAATCAAAAAAACATTAATTACGGTATAAGAACTAAAATATAATCTTTATTATAATATTATCATGAGTGACAATATTATTGAACAAATACAAACAAAACCTGAATTTATAGAAAAAGTAAAAAAATGGGTTGTTATGGATAGTCAACTTAAAATTGTTAATGAAAAAACAAAACA
>Ga0228664_1000654_pt1 | contig 19793 bp, 19 predicted proteins | sample 78DmetaG_FD_183029 | JGI IMG/M metagenome (GOLD analysis project Ga0228664, IMG submission 183029) | Seawater microbial communities from Monterey Bay, California, United States - 78D | ecosystem: Environmental > Aquatic > Marine > Coastal | place: USA: California | collected 2016-09-26 | reverse complement strand
GTATGTGCATTTTACCAACAGAGTTTTATATGAAAAAGTTTTCGATCTAAAAATGGTCGAAAAGGAGTTTGAAGCTCCAATATTTCATAAACATATGAACAGAGTTTCATGTTCTATGGGTCATTTCTCTCAAGAAAATACACAATTTGGAAGTGCTGTTTTATTGGCTGAGAACGCATCTGATTTAAAGTTGAAAAGATTAAAAAGAGAATCCATGATGGCTTTAATTATGCACGAAATTGGACACACATTGGGCCTCAATCACAATATGAAAGCCAGTCAATTATTTTCACCCGAACAATTAGCCGACTCTAGTTTTATAAAAGGGAAGTGCCTTACTGGATCAGTAATGGACTATGCAGCGATTAATTTAACAAAAGATAGAAGTAAACAAGGCCAGTTTGAAGACGTAGCTGTAGGTCCATATGACATTTGGGCAATCCAATTTGGATATACACCTTTTCAATCCGAGGAAGACAAAAACAATTTATTAAACCGTTCTACAGAACCTGAGTTGATATTTGGCAATGATGCAGATGATATGAGATCGCCTGGCAAAGCAATAGACCCTAGAGTAATGGTTGGAGATTTATCCAACGACCAGATAACTTATTCCAATAATATTTTTGAATTGGTGGATGAAATGATGAAAGAGGTGAAGACCAAATTTTCAATTGAAGGACAATCTTACCAAGAACTAAGAAGAGTATATTATGTTTTAAATAGACAACGATCCAATGCAGCAGGAGTTGTTTCTAGGTTTATAGGCGGAGTTTATGTGGACAGAGCAATGGTTGGTCAAAAAGGACAGACCATGCCTTATACACCAGTTTCTTTTTCAGACCAGAAAAGAGCAATGGAAACATTATCTAAACATGTTTTTTCACCTAATGCTTTTAACTCCCCTAACGATCTATACAATTATTTAGCTATGCAAAGAAGAGGGTTTGATTTTTTTAGAGGAACAGAAGACCCTAAAATTCACAATCAAGTATTGAGTTATCAAAAAAATGTATTAAAACATATTCTGCATCCTAATACTTTACAAAGAATTGTGGATTCTGAACTATATGGAAATACTTATGATTTGTCGATGGTGATGACAGATTTGAACAACGCTATTTTTAAGAAAGATGCACAAACTAATGTGAACACCTTTAGACAAAATTTACAGATTGCTTATACCAAAATTCTAATTTCTATGGTTTCGGGGAGCAGCTCAGTAAAATATATATCTACCGCCAAATCCATGGCTATATACAATCTTAAAAAGATAAATAAAATAGCAGTAAATAGTTCTGGAGATATTTCAACCAAAGCTCATAGATTACATTTAAGAACACTAATAGATAATGCTCTTAAAGAAATTAAAGGCTAAATATTTAAAGAACGATTTCTTTATTTACGTATGAAAAACGTTAAAGAATTAATATGTAATGAATTAATTTCTATTCAAACAAAGAAGATTAAATCTTTAGAACTTTTAATTAATTCTACAAAAGAGTCTAGAGATACTGCAAATAAAAGCTCAGCTGGTGACAAACATGAGACCTCAAGGGCTAAAATCCAAACGGAAATAGATAATTACTCTAGGCAATTGGACTTAGCTATAAAGAATCTTCATACTTTGAAACAACTAGATAATTCAAAGAAATACAACCATGCAACTCAAGGCTCTTTAATTACAACAGATAATGGTATTTATTTTATATCCATTGGGGTTGGAAAATTAGAAATTAAATCAAATAAATATTTCGTAGTATCATTACTTTCACCCATTGGATCTGCAATGAAAGGTTTATCAAAAAATGAAAAATTCACATTTAGAAGTGTAAAATATTTTATAAAAAATATAGAATAAATACTGTTTTGTCTTTAATAATACGTGTATTTTATACACTTATTTGATTATTCTTAGTCGAAATCTCCCCATATAAAGAAAAAAAATTAACAAAAATTTGGAAATCTGTTGAATAATATATTAAATTCGTTAAACAAACGATAAATTTTAAATCTAATTATGGAAACTTTAAACAATATGTTACTCGCAGTACCCAAAATGGCTACTGATGATTATGTCGGTTTTACATTTTTTGTAGGATGTATGGCCATGATGGCGGCTTCGGCCTTCTTTTTCTTATCAATGAATTCTTTTGATACAAAATGGAGAACTTCTATTTTGGTCTCAGGACTCATTACATTTATAGCAGCAGTTCACTATTACTACATGCGTGACTACTGGGCTTCTGGAAACGGATCTCCTGTATTCTTTCGTTATGTAGATTGGATACTTACTGTACCATTAATGTGTGTTGAATTTTATTTAATACTAAGAGCAGCTGGTGCAACTAAAAAACTAATGTGGACACTTATCGCAGCATCTACAGTAATGTTAGTTACTGGATACTGGGGAGAAGGTGTAGATAGAGATAACGCATGGTTATGGGGATTAGCTTCAGGTCTTGCTTATTTTTACATAGTGTACCTAATTATGTTCGGAGAAGCAAAAGCATTAGCTACTTCAGCTGGTGGTGAGGTTCTTAAAGCACATAACATTTTATGTAAATTCGTACTTATCGGTTGGGCTATTTATCCAATAGGATATATGGCTGGAACTGCTGGATGGTACGGTGGTGAAGGTGATTTATTTGGAATGACTTTAGCTATGGATGTAGTTTACAACATAGGTGATGCTATCAACAAAATCGGTTTTGGTTTAGTTGTTTATAATTTAGCAGTTAATTCTTCTAAATAATTTTAAAAAAAAAATTACTCAAAGGAGGGCTTGCCCTCCTTTTTTTATGCTATTTTTTAAATAATTGGTGTTCTGTTAGTTCTTTTATCCATAATGGTAGCTTATTAGGGTCATATTTCATTTCCATTGCACTAATTACTTCCTTTGGGTATACCAACCCTTCTTTGCTAGTATATGCAAATTTTACTACGGATGCCATATGGGTTTTACCTTTCCTTTCTACCTTCTGAAAAAAATAAAACCATTTCTCATCATATCCAATAATCTTTGTTTTTAATGTAAAACGTTGAAAAAGTCTTAATCTAAACCTGTATTCATTGTAGGTTCCGACAATGGTCAAAGACCAATTATTTCTTTTTAAGAAACTTGCCATATTAACTTTAGCTCCAAGACTAAATCTTCCTAAGTCTAAAAGTGTAACATATCTACCGTTATTGAGTTCCATAAATGGATCTATGTCTTGTGGCAAAACAATTAAATTCACACTGTCAGTATACTCAGTATCAAATGAAAGCTTTTCTTGAAAATGACTTTTAACTACAACTCTAATTAGTCTTAGAAGTGGATACATTATTTTAGGGAATTAAATTTCGCTTTTAAGTCGATTAATTTGGTGAGAAATTTACGGTTTTCTTTCCAGCTTTTTTCTTTATTAAATTGAATATAGTTTCCAGCTCCGTGAATGGTAAAATAATCTCCGTTATATATATTCAAATGATAAAATGGGATAGTCCATGCATAAGTGTAAATTCCCTGATTAATGTGAAGAATTATTCCATTTGGTCTAATTTCAATGTTACCATACTGAATACCACTGACATTCAATTTTAAATGATTTATTCTTTCGCTTAAATGTTCAATAATCATTCTTCTAGATCCAATTCCACCAAGTTTTAATTTATTAAATAAAGAATAGGCCTCGCCTAACTCTTCGTTGATTAACTTATCAGCTTCTTTATTTTTGTAAGATATATTGTAAATGGCCATTTTATTGTAGTATTTAAAGACTGTTTAAAAAATTATCAGCAGTAATTAAGTGTGTTTCTCTTTTTGTTGCATCCATTTTATCAAAACTGCTAATTAGCATTCTCATTCTAGGGTTTTTTAAGAAAAAGGCTCTTTGTTTATCCATGAAATTCCAAAATAATGCATCCCATATTGTACACCATTCTCCTTTTTTATAATCACTCATTTTTACAATATAATTACTTCCACTTATATAAGGTTTTGTAGACATTAGACCTCCGTCAGCAAATTGGCTCATTCCGTAAACATTTGGAACCATGACCCAATCGTAGGAATCAATAAAAAGCTCCATAAACCACCTGTAAACTTCATCAGGGTCAAATTCACATAAAAGCATGAAATTCCCAACAATCATCAGCCTCTCAATATGATTTGCATATCCAGATTTATTTATTTTATGAATAGTGTCATCTAAAGGTTCAATCCCCGTTGTTCCACTATAAAAAGAAGATGGAATTTTTCTATTAAATCCCCAAAAGTTTTTTGTTCTTTCTTCACTTCCTTTGCATCTGTAGACGCCTCTAATAAATTCTCTCCACCCGATAATTTGTCTTACAAAACCTTCGCAAGAGTTTATAGGAATATTATTTTCTTCGTAAAATTCTAAAGTTTTCTCAATAATAGTTCTTGGACTAATTAATCCGGAGTTGACAATAGGAGACAAGATACTATGGTTAATAATAGATTTTTCTTTTAATACCGCATCTTCATAAGGACCAAATTCTTTAAATCTAGTTTTTAAAAAATCATCGAACCATTTTTCTGCAGTTTCAAAATCAGTAGGGTAGATTGGAGAGGAATCTAATATTCCGTTGTTGTTCGGGAAATACTTTTCTACATAAGCCAAGGCTTCTGTATGATTTTTGGTTTCATTTGGGAAATTTATTTTTGGCGTAGTTTTTCCTTTAGGATATTTTTCTCTGTTTTGATCATCGTATGTCCATTTTCCTCCAACTGGATTATTATTACCATCTAACAATATCCCAAGTCTATTTCTTTCTGACTTATAAAATGAAGTTTGAAATAGTTTTTTTTTGTCTTTTCTAAAAAATGACTCTAACTCTTTTTTAGAGTTGATAAATAAGGGATTTTCGAAAAGTTGAATTTCTATCCCTTTTTTTTCACATGCCTTTTTTAACCTTTTCTCTAACCAATTATCTTCTGGATCGATGCATTTTATTTTATTTATTTCATTAGAATCTAAACCATCAATGAATCTTCTTATATCTGATTTCTCCTCATAGGAATTAATATAATTTACATCTAGTTTTTTTTGAGATAAAAAATCAAAATAGTTTTTCATAGAACACCTATGAAAATATAATTTCTGTTTGTGAAAGTTAAAATGATTGAAAAACAACTCTTCTTCAATTAAATAATGGCTTGAAGTATTATCTAAATGAATAGATTCTTTAAATAGTTGGTTTGGAAAAATAAGGTTAATTGTTTTCATTAATAGTATATTTCAAATGGAATTCCCATTTCGTCTTTTTGAGGATTTTGACTAATTATTCTAGATCCATTGTTCTGCCAATATTTCGATGTAAGGGCCAAAGAAATTGCATCTAAAATGTCGTCTTTTTTTACTTTTTCTTTTTTAAAATTTTCTAATGTCTTTTCTATAATTGGTTCTATATTTTTTTCATGCCTTTTTAATATGGATAATCTCTCTTGGTAACCCTCTTTTGTTTTTTTGCTATGAGTTAGAGGATTGTTATTATTTAGATTTATAAAACAAAACTCTGGGTGAGACTCTTTAATTAATACTTTATTTGATTTTGGTAGCCTTAAAAATTCATCCAACTCCTTAATTTTTTTACAAATATTCCAAGACTGAATAGAAATACTTCTTTTAGTAATTGTTTGATTTATTTTTTTTGCAGAATTATAATTGCTACTTAATACAGCTTTTCTGCATGGAGCTGTAAATACACTACTTTTCTTATTTTTAGGCAAATAGGACCTTAATTTAAAATCAATTTTTCTTTCGATATTTAAAGAGGAAAGACCTATAGGCATATCGATTAAAGTCAGATTATTAATTCCAATTTTTTTATAAAGATCTTGTAAGGTTTTATGTAGCTCAATTTTGATTCCATTCTCAAGTACACAACAACACCAACCATCGATATATCCATCAATACCTACAAACATTTTGTTTAATATTTACACTATAAAATTAAACAAAATAAATAAATTTAATATATTTGTTCATCGATAAATGAAAACAACACTTTATATATTTTGGGGAATTTTATTTCTTTTTTTAGTTTGGCAATTTTATGGTTCTTTTAATAATAAAAAATATGAAACCCTTTCCAATGAAATTATAGGATCTATACATTCTGTTGACTTCAAAATCTATAACAATTATACTAAAGCCTCAGTTAATAATAAGGCCTACAATATGAACTCTGCTAGTAGTAATTTTCCAGTTTTGGCAAACTATATTTTTGGAGGAAATAAGGATAATACTCAAATGGCAATGACTTCTCCTGTTTTATATAATATGAGTAATAAATCTTCATTTTCATTTATTATGCCTAAACAGTTTGAAATAAATAATCTTCCCTCTCCTAATACAGAAAAGATATTTTTTGAAACAGTAAAAAATCAATGCGTGGCAGTAATGGAATTTAGTGGATTCGCCAATGAGAAAAATTGTGCAGTTAAACATTTAGAATTATTGAATATTCTAAAAAAAAATAATATCACATACAACAATGATTTTATGATTGCAGTTTATCAACCACCTTATCAATTGATTAATCGAAAAAATGAAATTTGGGTAGAAGTAAATTCTTTAGAGGTTGAGAATATGCTACTAAAAAAATGACTCTTTTGTGTCTATTTCTTAATTAAAATTCCAAGACCTTATAAAGGAAAGTTTTTTTAAATGGAAGTTTTTAAAATTTATCAGTTTTTCTTAGTAAGGTTGGGATATTTTACGAGCATATTAAACCTATTCATACGTTGCAATAAAAAAGGGTAAAGGTTGAAAATAATATTAAAAATACTTAACCATATAAAGTGCTCGATTAGCCCATATTTTAGATACAATAGCTGAATTGATAATGGAAATATTCCCGAAATTATATGAGAAGTTTCAGATTGTTTGGTTTCTTCAATAAATGTAAAAATATAATCCTTTGCCCTTCCCTTTAGATAAACTCGATTGTTTAGGTGTCTAAAAAAGGAATTTATAAGCAAAAGTCTAAATATATTAACCCCCAAATATTTGAAATATTTTTTTGTTTCATAATTCCTTTGCAAATAAAAATTATTGGGCATTCTAACATATTTAAATGTTTGAAAAAATAAAAACCCAACCAACATTAAGTCCCAAACTTGTAAAAAGTTAAACACTATAATTTCCCAGCTTTTATTTGCCTCTATTGAAAACTTAAATAAGTAAAATGAAATTGAAAAAACAATAGCATATAATAGGCAAAGAGTAATTACTTTTTGATAAAAATTAAGTTTGTAAAACATGGTTATTTTTTATGCATTCTTAGGTAAAAGTTTTCACGAATATTCATCCAAAATAAATTGTAATCTAAAGCATGGTAATTTCCTTTTAAAAATTTATTGTACAAACTAAAAAGAGGAAAATTTTCTATTTCAACCCATAATAATCCATTATCAACTTTTGCGCTTAATATTTTTTCTTGCTTTAATTTATTGCCACCTCTCATTATTTTATAATTATTAAACAAAATTCCTTTGTGCATATTATATAAGCTCGCAGCTTCATTATTTCTCCAAGTTATTGGATTGGTTGTTGAAACAAAATCATTCTTTTTATGTGGGTATGATGTTCCATAGGGAAAAGAATTCCATGAGAGATAGCAGTTTAAATCGGTTGGAGATTCACAAATAGGATAGCCATCTGTAGCAAAGTTTTCTATGAAAACATCCCCTACGAAATAACAGAGTTCAATTTTTTTTAAAATAGAATCATTTAGTAAAATATATTCATTTAATAATTTTTGCAAATGGTGAGTTCCTTGGCTGTGACCTGCCAAAACTATTTTATTCCCATTATTGAAGTTTTTTAAGTAATGTTTAAAGGCATTTTCAACGTCTTGATAAGCAAAATCAAAAGCTTTTAGTCCATTTATATTATCCTTGTAGCCTTGAAAATGCATTTGTCTGTAGTATGGGGAATATATGTTTGCCAACCCTGAAAAAACAGAGACTTGGTTCTTAAGTGCCAAATCCTTAATCTTTTTACTTAATTTTTTATTGCTAAAATCTGCATTCCAATCAAAGCCATCAAAATATAAAGTTGGATAGACATAAAAGACATCTACAGAGTCTAAACTTAGCGTATCGTTTATAAGGTTTTTTGGTTTTAAATCTAAATAATCACTTTTTTTAGGATGCGCAGCCCAATGGTCTATATTGGTGTAGACAGGAGCTGGTTTGGGAACCTCTTGCTCAAAAGAATTCAATGGAATTTTATTTGAACAAGAACTTAAAAAGAATAAAAAAACTGAGAATAGTGTTATTTTTTTCACGTCTACTAAGTTATTATTTTTATAATTTAACACTTGATTTTATTTCTCAATTTTAAATATGAATATTGGAATCAACGCAAGGCATCTATTAAAAGGAAGATTAGAAGGGATTGGCTGGTATAGCTTTGAAATTCTAAGTAGGCTAATTTTGTTGATGCCAAAACATAAGTTTTTCTTTTTTTACGATAGAAAAACTGATTTTTTGATTTCAGGAGATAATGTCTTTAACATAATTCTCAATCCACCCGCACGACATCCAATATTATTTAGAATTTGGTTTAATTATATACTTCCAAGAAATTTTAAAAAATATAAAATAGATCTCTTTTTCTCACCAGATGGATTTATCTCTTTAAATTCACTAATTCCTCAAATTGGGGTAATTCACGATTTGAATTTTGAACATTACCCAGAAGATTTACCCAAAAATGTATTACAGTATTATCAAAAATATATGCCATTATTTGCTCAAAAAGCAGAAAAAATAATTACTGTTTCTAATTTTTCAAAAACAGACATCATCAAAAATTATGGAATTAGCTCTAAAAAAATCGATGTAATATCTAATGGTGGAAATGATGCCTTCAGACCTTTAAACAACACTCAAAAGAAAGTTTTTATTGAGAAAAATAATTTCAATAGACCTTTTTTTATATATGTAGGGTCTTTACATAAAAGAAAAAATATTGAGAGAATGCTAAGAGGATTTAAAAAGTTTAATTCTTTAAATAAAATGGATTTTATTATTGTAGGAACTGATATGTGGAAGAACCAATTAAATCTGGAAGGGCTTTTAAAAAATGTTAGATTTTTAGGCAGAAAGTCAGGTCCTGAATTAGCAAACTGGCTTGCATCAAGTTCTGCATTAATATATGTTTCGTATTTCGAGGGCTTTGGTCTCCCTGTTTTAGAAGGGATGCTTTCAGGAGTTCCGGTAGTTACTAGTAATTTGACAAGTATTCCAGAAGTTGGAGGTGATTCTGTAATTTATGTTGATCCTTTTAATGAAGATAGTATTTCTATTGGTATGGAAAAGGCAATGGAAAATAATCAAGAGCTAATTAAAAAAGCACTTCTTCAAGCTGAAAAATTTTCTTGGGATTTATCTGCTTTAAAAGTGAAAGACCTGCTTTTAAATGCTATTAATAAGAATTTTAGTTGAGATAGAAATTTTGATCTACCATTTTTTCTTGAGATAGTAAAATCATCATGAATTTAAATTTCTTAATCAGGAACTCATTTTTTTTAAATTCCGAAAACCCTATAAATTTTATTTTATCCTCATCAGAAAGATTTACCAAATTAACTAAGTTGTTAAGAGATACTAATTCATCCGATTTAGATTCTTTAGAATTATCTAGTAAATGAGATAAATATTCAGAAGCATATTTTTCTAATTCTTCAGAGGGCTTAAAAGTACTTTTCTTGATTTTTGAAAGCGAACCAATAGGATATAGCTTATGTTCGTTTTTATTTTGAAAATGATGAATTTTAAAGTTTGACTTACACTCAACTAAAACATCTAAATCTCCACTATCGTATTTTTTTAAAATCTGAACTACTTTTACCAAAGAACCTAATTCACTTAGAGTTGTTCTACCTTGGTATGGAATTCCAAAGTATTCTCCACTACTTAGACATTCAGTAACTAATTGTAGATATCTAGGTTCAAAAATATGAAGAGTTGTTTGCTCTCCTGGAAATAAAAATATTCTAAGAGGGAATAATCCATACTGATAATCACCTTTCTTCATCTTCTAATTTTTATGTAAATTTCTTTTTAAAAATTCAAAGTCTTAGAGTCCAAAAAATATTCTATCCACATTGAATTATGAATTACTCAATAAATTTTACCTAATTCATGTAATTTTGAACTTAAAAATGATCTTTAAACATTATATTAAATGTCTAATTTTTAATTAAATTTGGAAAAAATAAATCTTGAAGAGTAACAAATACATATTAATATTTAGCCTAATTATTGTAACAGCATTGTCCAATATTTTATTAACCAATATTCCCAATTTTTCGCCAATTGCTTCAGTTGCACTATTTTCAGGATTTTATTTATCTAATAAAAAACTGGCCCTTCTTATTCCAATCGCATGTATTTTAATTTCTGACTACTTTATTGGGTTTCATTCTTTAATGTGGGCGGTATATCTATCTTTTGCCCTTACCGTTATTATGGGCATAAAAATGAAGACTTCAAGTGGTAAAAATGTAATTATTAATTCTGTTTTGTCTTCTTTGGTTTTCTTTTTAATAACTAACTCTGCTGTCTGGATGATGGGTGGTTTTTACTCAAGTGATTTAAGCGGTCTTGCGTTGTGTCTTTCAATGGGGATTCCCTTTTACAAATATACTTTGTTAAGCAGTATAATTTTTTCTGCTGTTCTCTTTGGGGGCTTTCAAATTTTAAATCAACAGATTAATAAATATTTAATCTTTTCTAAAAAGTCTTAACTAAGCTGACATTTTAATGTTTAAACATAAAATTTGTTTTCACATTTTCTGGTCTTCAAATATCTATTTTTGATTCATGCTTAAAAGGTTATTATTCTTTTTGTTATTGATATCTATTTTATCTTTTCTTATATTTAATATATTTCAAAGGTTAGGTGAACAAAGCAAGGTTTATCAAGAACCTCAAAAATACTTTCCTGCAAACCCTATTCTTTTCGTTGAGGTCAACGAGTTCTCAAAGACCTTACATCATTTTTTTGAAACTAGTATGATTTGGTCCAAATTTGAGGAAGTTTCCAAAAATAATCAATATGGAGAACTGATTAAGGAAATTAATTCGTTGATTAAAGACTCAAATTACAATGAAATATTTAGCGAAGGTTTCACCAATATTTCTTTTTATAATCAAGACAATAAAATTTCGTGGATTATTGCTAAAAATTTCACAGAAAAACAAGACAAAATAGATGATTTAGATTCCAATTTTATTGATTCTTATTTCTTTAATATTTCATATCCTTTTTTAATTATTTCTAATTCTAATAGCTTAATTGATGAATTTAAGAACAACTACAGTTATTCTGAAGAGAAAGAAACGGCCAATGACTTTTCTGAGAAAATGAAATTCTCTAGTGAAATGTCTAATATTTCTTGTTTTATGAATGTAGATAATTTCAAAGCCTTATTGGATTCTATTTCTGACTCATATAAAAGCCGTGATTTATTCTCCGAGCTACATTCTAATGAATGGTTCCAATTTGATATTAATTATTCACCCAATGACATAAAAATTGTGGGTGTTACCGACTACGATACTTCAATGTCACTTCCTTCTCCTGAGTACTATGGATTTAAAGATTGGATTCCAGAAGATGTTGATTTTATTTCTAAGAATATATTTACTATCCAAACAGATTCTTTAAATCACCAATTGGCATTTAAATCCTTAGAATTAAAATTTCAAGATTTAATTCAAGAAAAAGAACATGAAATATTAATTCTTGAAAGTCAATCAGAAAACTTAGGGTTTAATGAATTGTCAAAATTATTTTTTTTTGACACTCTGAAGTTCTCTAAATTAGAAAATGATTATAGTGTAATTGACTCTAGCTTATTAAAGTTATATTTTCCACATTTAAGTTTTAAAAATAGATATGGGTTTCAAATTGATCAGTTTCTTTTAATTGCTAATCTAGAAGCCAAGAAAGAATTCGATTACAAGCTTTCACAAATGAACTCAGAAGATAAGAATCCCGCAATCTTTAGTGAAAATAAAAATTCTGAATTTGATCAAGAGCATTCTCATTTTTCTTATAAATCACAACTAGAGTTATTAAAAAAAATTGCTCTATCCCAAAACGATTTTGACAATACTATTCATAATATCTTTAAATCTATTGGAGGAATAAGTTGGGGGATTAATAATTACAACAATAGAGCACATCATGGAGTGTCCCTAAATAAGTTTTATCCTAAAAAATTAGATAAAAAAATTCTATGGAAAGTTAATATTCCAAAATTAACTTGGGGACCGTATGCATTAAATAACCATAGGTCCGGTACTAAAGATATTATTGTTCAAGATCAAGAAAATACTATTTATTTAATAAGTGCAGGTGGAAAAGTGAAATGGTCTAAAAATCTTGAGGGGAAAATATTAGGAGGTATTTCTCAGATTGATTCCTACCAAAATAATAAATTCCAAATGGTCTTTAATACTAAATCTAAACTCCATGTTATTGATATTCTAGGCAACGAAATAGATGGGTTCCCAATAAAATTCAACTATTTAGCATCTAATCCAGTATCAATTTTTGATTACGATGATAACAAAGACTATAGATTTTTAATTGCAGGGGATGATAATAAAATACACAATTATAATATTTCTGGAACACAAGTTACTGGGTGGATTCAACCAGAAATAAGTTCGATTATTAATAGGCAATTAAGACATTTTGCAATTAATGGTTTAGATTATATTTTATCCATTCAAAATAATGGAGTCATTAAGTTGCATAACCGAAGAGGGGGAGAGCGTTATACTGTTAAGAACAAAGTTTTCTTATCATCTAAAAGTGATTTTGCTATTGATAAATCTTTTGTTGTTGATTCAACATCTATCGTTTTTGAAGACACATTAAGAGGGGTCTCTAAATTGGTTTTAGGAAAGACTTGTAAAGAAATTTATTCTATACCAGATAGCATAAAGTCCAATGAAAATTCATGGAATATTTTTGCCAATCAAAAGTTTAACAAATTAAATTATTGTTTAAAACAAAAAGAAAGACTTAAAATAGTTGATCAAAGTAAAGAAGAGTTTGATTTTCAGTTTTATTATCCTTACGATATTTTACATGGCAAAAGATTTGATAATTTCATGGCTATCTTAAATAAAAACACCAATGAGATTCAATTAATTGATAGTAAGTACAATATTAACCCCAACTTGTTTAGGGCTTCCAAAATGTCTTGCATAGGAAATATAAATAACGATAATTCTAAAGAACTTATTACAGTTGTAAATAGCAACATTTTAATTTGTTACCAAATCCCATCTTTAAATTAGTTAATCAAAATTTATTCATTTAGTATACTGTCCTATATTTAAACTAATTTTACAAAATGGACTTTCAAAAAGACTTTCCTATATTAAAAAGTACTGTTAATGGCAATCCATTAATTTACTTTGATAATGCTGCCACTTCCCAAAAACCAAATTGTGTAATTGAAGCGATAAGTAAATACTATCAAAACATTAATTCCAATGTTCATAGAGGAGTTCATGAACTAAGCCAAAAAGCAACCAGCGAGTATGAAGAAACTAGAAAAATAGTTGGAGATTTTATAGGTTCCGAAACTCCAGAACAAATTATTTTTACAAAAGGTACAACAGATGGAATTAACATTGTTGCAAGCGCTTGGGCAGAAAATCAATTGCAAAAGGACGATGAGATATTAATTACTACTATGGAGCACCATAGCAATATTGTTCCTTGGCAAATCCTGTGCGAGAAGTTAGGTGCCAAGCTTGTGGTATGTCCAATAAATGCTGCCGGAGAAATTCTCATGGATGAGCTTAAAAAATTAATAAGTCATAGAACTAAACTTATTGCGGTAACTCATGTTTCAAACACTTTAGGGACTATAAATCCTGTAAAAGAGATAACTAATATTGCCAAAGAAAATAATTGTAAAATTTTAATTGATGCAGCTCAATCCATTCCTCATTTTAAAGTGGACGTAAATCATTTAGATTGTGACTTTTTGGTCTTTAGTGGCCATAAGATTTTCGCGCCCACAGGTTTAGGAATTCTTTATGTTAAAAAAGATAGATTTGAAGAGATGAAGCCTTACCAGGGGGGTGGTGATATGATAAAAGAAGTTTCTTTTGAAAAAACAACTTATAATACATATCCTTACAAATTTGAAGCGGGAACTCCTAATATTGCAGGTGTAATTGGGTTGAAAACAGCATTAAAATATGTGAACAATATAGGGATAGATAAGATTTCAGAAATTGAAGATGAATTGTTGATATATGCTCAAGAATCTATTTCTAAAATTAATAAATTAAATATTTTTGGAAATGCTGAAAATAAAGCAAGCGTTATTTCATTCACAGTTGATGGAATTCATCCTTTTGATATAGGTACTTTATTAGACCAATTAGGAATTGCTATTAGAACAGGACACCATTGCACCCAACCACTTATGAAGTTTTTTAATATTCCCGGGACAGCAAGAGCTAGCTTTGCTTTTTACAATAATAAAAGTGAGATTGATTTTTTTATAGATTCTCTAAAGAGAACCATAAAAATGCTTGGGTAACTAAATAAAAAATTTACAACTCATTACAGCTGTATCGTCAAGAATCTCCTGATCACCTTTAAAATCGTCTAGTTTTTCAAATATTTTTTGATCTAGTTCGTTCATAGTTAAATTGAAATTGTTTTCAACCACTGCAATTATATTATCAGTTTCGAAAGGGACTCCATTATTATTTTCTAACTCAACTAATCCGTCCGTATAACAAACAAGCACAGTGTCTTGCTGAAATTGAATTTTACTTACTTCAATTTTTGGTATTTTCTCTAACATTCCAAGGCCAATGCATCCTTTATTTAAAAATGTAGTTTTTGTTTTATTAATTAGCAATGGATAGTTGTGACCAGCATTAATATATTGTAGTGTTTTGTTCTTTTTATTGTAGTGTCCTGCAAAAAAAGTAATAAATTTCTCTCCTTTAGCAGCATTATTTACATCTTGATTTAAATCCTCGATAAGTTTTTTTAAGGTTATATTTTTATAGTTATACTTAATATTCGCATGAAGCTTTGCTTGGAAATGACTCATTAGTAAAGCGGCAGACATTCCTTTTCCTGAAACATCTGCAATACATAGAAAACATTCATTTTCGTTTAGAAAAATAAAGTCATAATAATCTCCACCTACTAAATGTTTAGATTCATACCTAGCTGCAATATCAAAAGATTCATTACTTGGAAGATTTATTGGAAAAAGTAGTTTTTGCATTTCTGCAGCAAGTTCCATCTCTTTCTTATTAACTTCTTGTTTGAGGAGTTCTTTTGAGTATCTTTTATTTTCAATAGCTACAACGATAATACTTGCTAGCGTTTGAATAAATGGCATGTGCTTAATTCCTGGGTTTATAGCAATATTATTATCTTCTAAATCCCCAATTAATAAATAGGCCAGTGCTATTTTTTTATGAAAAATTGGAATAACAATATCAAATGAATTTAGTGTTTTAATTGACGAAGATTCTATTACTGTTATATCCTTAATATGCGTTAGTTCTTCTTCTACATTTATTTTTTTATTAAGTCCTTTACTCCCAAAATGAAGTATGCAATTCCATTTTTCACTATCATTAGCATATAGAATCAATTTACTAATCCCTAGTTGCTCTCTAAGAATGTATTCAAAAATCTTTAAAATGTTATCAATGGATAAATTATTATTTATCGCTTTTGTTATCTCTAAAAGAGAGTTTAGTTTAAATTCATTTAACTCTAATTTTTCATAATATTTTTTTGGCAGCTCTTCTTTCATTATCTGGCTATTTATATTTAATTCTTTAAGAGTTAGAATTCAAAATTCTCCTAAATTTACCAAACATATAACCATCAACTCAATAATTCAGGTGTATTTATTAAGTTCAAATTGTGAGAAGTAAATAAAAGTAGTTACATTTGCCACCCTTAAATAAGTAAACAAATTAAATTATTAATTTATGTATGCGATTGTAGAAATAGCAGGGCAACAATTTAAAGTTGAAAAAGACCAAAAGTATTTCGTACATCAATTAGAAGGAAAACCAGGATCAAAAGTAACTTTTGAAAATGTTCTTTTACTTGATGATAACGGTAAAGTATCAGTAGGCGCCCCAGCTGTAAACGGTGTTCAAGTAACTGCAAAAATTGAACAACATCTTTTAGGAGATAAAGTAATTGTCTTCAAGAAGAAAAGAAGAAAAGGTTATAAAGTTAAAAATGGTCATAGACAAAGGTTAACTGAAATAACAGTCCAAGATATTGGAAAAAAAGCAGCGCCTAAAAAGGCAGCTCCTAAGTCTGAAACTAAAGCAGCGCCTAAAAAAGCGGCTTCTAAGTCCGAGGCTAAAGTAGAAACTAAAAAAGCAGCTCCTAAAAAGGCAGCTCCTAAAAAAGCCGCAGCTAAGTCCAAACCAGCTGTAGCTTCTAAAACAAAAAAAGAAAGTTAATTTTTTAATTCATTCATTATGGCACATAAAAAAGGAGCTGGAAGCTCAAATAACGGAAGAGAATCAGAATCAAAACGTCTTGGTGTAAAGATTTTTGGAGGCCAACTAGCAATAGCTGGTAATATCATCGTAAGACAAAGAGGGACCAAACATAACCCTGGCGAAAATGTTGGTATCGGAAAAGACCATACATTATTTGCACTTAAAGATGGAATTGTAGAGTTTACAAAAAAAGCCAAAAACAAATCTTATGTCTCGGTTACTCAATTAGAAAATTGAGCGTTTATTCTCTAAATAATTTTTTTTAAAAGCGCTTTTATAGCGCTTTTTTTATAACTTTTTATTCCTCTATAAATTTTGATATTTTTACTCTAAATAACTGTTTACAATGTTGCAGATTCAAAAAATACGAACCGATAAAGACTCTATTATTAAAAATATTTTAGAAGTAAGAAAAGTTGATGTTAGTGATCAGATTAACAAGGTTTATAATCTTGACTTAAAAAAAAGAGATACCCAAAAGCATTTAGATGAGATGTCTGCCAATATGAATGTTTTATCTTCTCAAATTGGAGAGCAGTTTAAAAAAGGAGCTATTGAAAAAGCTAATATTTTAAAAAAAGAAACAACAGTTTTAAAGGAAAATATTAAAAAATTAAGACAAAGTTTTGAAGAGTTAGACCAATCAATTCTAGAATTACTTTATCAAATACCCAATAAACCCAACGAATTAGTTCCCCCCGGCAAATCTGAAAATGACAATGAAATAATTTTCTCTTCTTCAATAGACAGTTTAAAAAATGATAGTCTTCTTCCTCACTGGGATCTATGTAAAAAGTATGATTTAATTGATTTTGAGCTTGGTGTAAAAGTAACTGGAGCTGGTTTCCCAATATACAAGGGTAAAGGAGCTATTTTGCAGAGAGCATTAATTCAGTTTTTTTTAAACGAAGGTAATAAGATAGGATATCAAGAACTTTCAGTTCCTCACCTTGTCAATGAATCCTCAGGTTATGGAACTGGACAGCTTCCAGATAAAGAAGGCCAGATGTACCATGCCTCATTAGATGATTTGTACTTGATTCCTACAGCTGAAGTTCCTATTACCAATATTTATAGAGATGTAATCCTAGAAGAAAAAGATTTGCCTGTAAAACACATAGGATATACACCGTGCTTCAGACGAGAAGCGGGTTCTTACGGTAAAGATGTTAGAGGGTTAAATAGATTGCACCAATTTGATAAAGTGGAGATAGTTCAAATAACAACCCCGTCTGAAAGTTATCAAACTTTAGACAATATGGTTGTTTATGTAGAGAGTCTAATAAAGAAATTAGACTTGCCTTACAGGAAATTAAGACTTTGTGGAGGAGATTTAGGATTTACTTCTGCCTTGACTTATGACTTAGAAACCTATTCTGTAGGTCAAGACAAATGGCTCGAGGTTAGCTCAATTTCTAATTTTGAAACCTTCCAGTCTAACAGATTAAAATTACGCTACAGAGATCAAAACAAGGCTATAGGATTAGCTCACACACTAAATGGTAGTGCACTAGCACTTCCTAGAATTATGGCGTCTTTACTTGAAATAAATCAAACAGAAGATGGTATTAATATTCCAGAAGTCTTAAGACCTTATACCGGCTTTGATTCCATATGATTTTTATGAAATATCTTAAATTAATTTTAGTATTGTTTGTATTTATTGGTTGTTCTAAACAGGGAGAAAAACAGGCAAATGAACTACTTTCAAAATCATTTTTTTTGCAGAAAAGCATCAATGAAATAAATACTGTCCAAGTGGAAAATGCATTTTCAAAATACCAAGACAATATTGATTTGGTTAAAAAGTGTGTTAGTACAATTGAAAATGAGTTTGCAAGGAGAATGAACAATTACAAAGGTCTAAAAAAAGCATGTCCTAATCTTTTGACTAACTATAATTTGACAAAAAGAAACTTAGAAACTGAAATTAATCAAATCAAGATGTTAAAATTAGATCTTTCAAATAATTTGATTCCTTCAGATTCAATATTATATTATATAGAAATGGAAGAAAAAAATCTCCAAAAAATATCTGATGATCTTTTAGACATTCTTAACTTATATGACTTTGTGATATCCACAAATGATAGTCTGTATTTGCCAATAAAGAATTTTGCAGAAAAAGAATGTTCTAAAAATGAGATTTAAATATCTTTTTATAATAATATTAACAATAGTATCTGCCTCTAGTTTTTTCTCACAGGTTACTACTATCGATTTTCAATTAGCTAAAAAATATTACTTAGATAGCGATTATGAAAAAGCAGCACTTTATTATGAGAAAATATTTAAAGAACCTGAACAAAGACTTAAGGTTTATGAAAATTACAAATCGACTCTCATAGAACTCAATAAGTTTAAAGAAGCTGAAAAATTAAGTAAAATCCTAATCAAAGAGAATCCTAATAAGTTAAACTACTTAGTAGATTTAGGAGTCATTTATGGTCTTGTTGATAGAATTGACAAGAAAAATCAAGTTTTTGATAAAGCTATTGAGCAAATAAATAAAGAGACTTTATATGACAACGCTTTTGATTTAGGATTAGCTTTTGAGAAAATAGGAAATTTAAAAAAAGCACTTGAAGTATATTTAAATTTCGAATCTAATAATCTTCAAAATCCTTTCGCATTTCACTCTAAGATTGCCCTTATTTATAATAAGACTAATCAACCCAATAAAATGATTAATACTTTTTTTGAGATGTTAGATTTTAATAACAAGTTTCTTCAAACCGTCCAAAATGGCTTAGTTAACAGCATAGATTTTCAAAATAATTTAAAGGAGAAAGAAATACTAAGACAGTCCATCATTGAAAAAATTCAAGCAAATCCAAAAAAAATAGTCTATATCGAATTATTAGCCTGGTTTTACATGCTAAATAACGATTATGAAAATGCATATACACAAATTAAAGCATTGGATAAAAAATTAAATAAAAACGGCTCTAAGCTACTTGATTTAGGGAATACGGCACTCAATAACCAAGATTTTAAAGTTGCCGTCAAATGCTTTGATGATGTTATTCTTAAAAGTAATTCTTTAGAATACAAGTTTGAAGCAAAAAACAAAAAACTCTTTGCTTTAAAAAGCAAGATTCTTTACGGTAGTCAAATTATTCAAGAAGAACTAGAGGAACTAAAAGCCAATTATCTTTTAATATTATCCCAGCTAAATAATTCAAAAAATGTTTATAATAATTCTCTAAGAAAGTATAATTTACTTTTAGATCTTTCG
>Ga0228664_1000653_pt1 | contig 19797 bp, 37 predicted proteins | sample 78DmetaG_FD_183029 | JGI IMG/M metagenome (GOLD analysis project Ga0228664, IMG submission 183029) | Seawater microbial communities from Monterey Bay, California, United States - 78D | ecosystem: Environmental > Aquatic > Marine > Coastal | place: USA: California | collected 2016-09-26 | reverse complement strand
GATGAGATTCATAACGTGCTTCTGCACCCTTAACCTTTGCTCGTGCATTTGCACGTTCAGAGGACATCAAACTCTTTTGAGTTTTTATCCATTGTTTTACTTTGATATGACTCCATGCATCGTCATCGCCTTTTGCGAGTACAGACGGATGGATACTTTTGTATTCGGGGGGATTTTCTTTAAGTCGTTTCTCTCTCGCTATTGCAAGTCTCTCACTTGCCGCTGCCTTTTGTTCAGCAGTCATAGGTTTGCGAGGTTTACGTTTCTTCGGTAGAGTAGAGTCGTTCTCTACGTTCAACTTCCTTTTCATAAGTCACCTTTTTAATAGCCACGTTCAAGTTTTTGTTTTTCCAAATTTCGCTTGAATCTGCGAGTTGCAGCATCCTTTGCTTTTCTACGCTTAGTCCCTTTGGACTCATAAAAGGTTCTATCTCTCAATTCTTGAAAGAACCCATCACGCAAGAGTTTCTTCTTTAAAACTCTTAACGCTTTGTTAACATCATTATCACGAACAATCACAGTCATCCCAGCAGGACGCTCTTCTTGTTTAAAATTACGTTTCTTATTATACTTATTAAATTTATTATACCTCATTAAATCCTCATTTTGGCCTGCCCGGCAAGACTCGAACTTGCGACCTACGGTTTAGAAGACCGTTGCTCTAATCCAACTGAGCTACGGGCAGTATTCTTGGTTACAGCAATTACTTGCTGAATTGTACCTTATATTGTCTACCGTTATGGTAAAAGGTAACAACACTATGTGAATAAACAGTAGTCACTTCTTCATCATAACGTGTCTCAATACTGCATACTCTTTTAGTTGATGCTTGTGCATCAGAATTATCGTGTCCGATAATCCCACCAAGTACTGCCCCTGCGGCCGCACCGTTGTCTTTTTTGGTAATCACTTTACCAAGGATACCACCGAACAATGCACCTTTAAGTGTATCACCAGTTTTATCTCCACCAGACGTAACATTCGTACACACTTCTACATTGTAGGGTACACGATTAATTACATTCTTGTTTATATCTGTAACTTGTGCATCATGGGCATACGCCGTGGTCGACAACGCCATCATGGCACAAAGTCCAATAGTTAGTTTTTTCATTTTTACTCCTTCACAGTATGTACTACAGCACCAGTTCCGAATAATTCGTATCCGTCTTTTGCTTTAGTAATCTTTACATAGGTTTCCAACACTGCACACATTTCTTTTGCGGCCTCGATGGCATCACCCAAAGTTTTATAAATCATCCTTAATTCTCCACATCAATATACACTATACATCATTTAGATAGCTTTGTCAAGAGGTATTAACTCTTTTTCTCCAGTTTTTTCATCTTTTTCTACTTTGATGAAATTACCTCGTTCTAATTTTTCCAACATAGTAGATACTATATCTTCAATCTTTTCTTTCTTCCCCACATGGACACCAACATAATAGAAAATGGCGAGTAGTCCTGTGGCAAGAAGAGAATGCTCTAATCCTGTCATGTAATGCTCCAATAAAATGATATGTCCAAAATATTTATGTTGCTAGTCATTTGGGGCATACTCCTTTTCAAACTCAGTTATAATATTCTTCTTTTTATTTAGAAGCGACTCAACAGAGTTCAGTGCCATCCTCTTTTCATCAGACGCACCCTCGTTCATCGCAATCAACAAATTCTCAAGAACACTAATATCTTCTAATACATCAACCATTACGCAATCTCCCATGATTTAAATTTCACAATTTTTTCTAACTTCTTGACTAGTTTTCTACCATAGTCAGAGAAGAGAATTCCTTTGTCCCATACCCAAGACTCTAAATCTTGTCCGTGATAGAACTCTTCATTTTGAGTCAACCACCTTAATGCAGTTTCTTCATCACCAGCACCTAAGTCAATAGTTTCTTTGACAAGAGTTTTGAATTCTGCAATCGCAAGTTCTTCTGCTTTCTTTTCTGCTTTGAAGTTTTCTTCATTAATCTTAGAAGCAGATTCGATTTCAGCATTCAACTCTGCATCTGTCATAGATGCAAAATCAACAGAACGAGCATATGATTTACTGTATGCATCAGCAACACAGTAGTAAGCAGTCTCTTCAAGGTCAGTTCTTAGGAACTCTGCAAGAGTACCAGATGGAACTCTTTCATTCCAATACTTGGTATCTTCTGGTTCAACCATAGAACCCATCCAACAACCGTCTTTTTTAGAAAATTCTTCTGCCTCTTTTCTTTGGGCATTGATATAATCTTTAAGTGCTTTTTCCATAATCAAACCTCTTTTCTCATCATTACTAGCATAGTATACATGTTTTTAGAACAAATGTCAAGGCCTAAATTGAACCTTTTATTCCTTGTTCTTTTGCAGCCTTGAACATTATTTCAGTTAGGATTGGCTCCATCTTATCTTCAATCTGTTTCCATCTTTCACCAAATATACGATACTGTTCACCATTTCCAGGCAGGGGCATAAACCCAAAGAACTGTCTAAACTCTGCTCTACGGTTTCCTAGTGCATTATTGAATAAATCGTATATCAAATTTGATGCAATCCTAAAGCGTTCCAAATTTTTGTTCTTAGAACGTGGGAAATCACATTTCCCCTGTAAAGGAACTAATTCAGACAATGCCTCATTAAGTTTCTCAAAACCAGAATTAAGTCCCCATGAATTTGTAAACAGTTCTTGTTGTGTCATATTATCCCTCTACTCTATCGTGAATTGGAACAGCACCATAAAATGATGAACCCATCATTTCTTCAACTTTTTCACTGAACCTTGAATCGGAAGTTGCACCGTAGTTTCCACCGAACATAGTCCATGAACCCTTTTCGATTTCTTTCACTGGAACGATATTGACAATTGTTCTACCCATAACATTCCTTGAAACTAATTGTGCTTCGGGATATTCTTCACTAGGATTGAAAGGCCCACTCACATTTGAAATGCAAAGTCCTTTACAATTTGCAGACACCCCACCATTTGTGCAATCACCTAGATTGCTCTTATATACGTTAATATGTAAACCCATATTATATCTCCTTTATGATTGATTTGACAAAAGAACTGAATGGTAAACTTACTTCCCAATCTTTATTCTCATAGTCGATTATTAATATATCTTCACCACCGTCAGGCCCACAACAGTGTCCAACGATTTCTGCGATTTGTGAACCCATCTCACCAAGTTTTTCGTTGAATGAATGAACCTCAAATTTTCTACCAACTGTATCCATAATTATTTCCACTCCAAGTTATTATCTTCAATCAAAATGTCTCTGACTCTTTCTCTGTCAAGACTGTCTCCACCACCCCATGTAACTTTATCGTTTAGGGATTTGATGTACTTACTAGTCGCAGCGATAATCATTTTGGGAGTCGCACCAATCGGATAAACCGCATCGGGAACATTACCATAGAAAGACTCTACATAAGCACAGAAATCTACTACGTCTGAAACTATCACATCAACATTATCATTATTAACCATATTTTTAAGTTCCTTTCTCATTGTTTATAAGTATATTATACATGTTTTAAGAACAAAAGTCAAGGCCTAATTGCATCTTTTTTTCAATTATTTTTGGCCTTTCATCTTAACTATATCGTCAGGTCGAGTACACATTTGCATCAATTTAAACCCTTCTTCTGCAAGAATCTTTGCATCATCATGGTTTTCAAACCCCTCTTCATCTGCAAAATCCATACTACTTGTGTAGTACATAGTTGCATAATCGGGGTCGATATTATGAGTATCCATCACATATTTGAAAGTCTTTGCAGTCTTGATGTTTCCAGCAATCAAATTTCCAGCACCCTTGTAAATCTCAAGTCCACCGTTGTTCGCACTGATAAAAATTGTTTTCTCTGTCATAATTAAGTTCCTCTCTCATTGACTATACATATACTATAACTTGTTTTAACAACAAAGTCAAGGCAATTCGCTAAAAAAGGCCAAAAAAAATCCCTGTAAAAACAGGGACTTAAAAAATAATTTAATATTTTTTGTTAGTTTATTTTGTCCAACCATCTCTTGGTACATGTTCACCCATTGCAATATGTCTAATATCACCACGGCATATACCCATGTCATTTAATTCCCTGTCAGTAAGACTGGCAAGTTCTCTGTAGATTTTTTTGTCCATCTTTGGTGTAATAGAATCTCTAAAATTCTTGTAAAGATTAGAAACTATATCACAAAACGCACAGTAAGTTTGTGTAAGTACAGTCATTGTTTTTTCATCCTATCCAATTCTAACATAAGTGCTTTCGCTTCCTTATGGTATCCTTGTTGAGAAAGTTGTGCAGCTGCTCTAGCAGTTCCAACAATCTCAGCATGTGCAACAATACCGTCCCATACCTTGCTTACTAAATGTGCAACCTTTTCACAGATTTCACAAGTTTCTTGATAAGTGTGTTTCAACACTAATCCGATAGACATATCTACGTTCTCCTTTTTTTAAGTGACATAACATGGTCATAAAAAGCAACAACATCATCATCTCTAAGATGTTTTGTTTCATTCGCATACTCAGTCCGAATAAAGCGAACAATATCAACAGAGTTGCTTCGGTGTGGAATTAATTTCGCAAACCATTTACCCATTGACTTCTCCTACTTTGTTTTGGTTAATGAATAACACGCTCACAAAAGTGCTCACCAATCTCAGGCAGATAATGAAATACTCCTATGGGGGGTTATTCGCACTTATTTATACAACTAGGACAGTTGCTATGTCTTTTTTAGTGGAATTATTTTTGCATACCCATCGTAACAAATTTGCATAGCTCTTCTTTGAGAACTTTTGATGAACCAACTCTGACGTTTATTATTCCGTTGTAGTATTCATCAGTCAATAAGACTTCTCTATCGAACTGCTCTTTTGCTTCTAGGTAACTAAGCATGCCTCTACTTTGACAGTAGTGCAAAATCTCTCGTGTGAAGTTTTCTTCACCGAACTCTTCAACGTCAGCATTAAGGTGGTCGGAAGAACCCCAATAGGTTTTCCAATCGCTCTCTTTCGTTGAACGTCTTTTGTTCTTCCGACCTTTGAGGGGGGGTTTGGTAACTTTAAACCTTGCGAGTTTCTTACCAATATATTTTTTATTATTTGCTAGGTTTGTAATAAGATAAACGAACCCCTCACAATCGAGTGGGAGCTCGTTTACTTCTTCACCTTTGTATGTCCACATAACTACTCATCTTCGTCAAATACTTCGATATCATCTTCGTTATCTATATTTAGACTGTCCCCACAAAAGGGGCAATGAGCAACTGGATAGTATCTCTCTTCCATGTCATGTTGGATTTTAAAGACTGCATCACAGCCTTCACAAGTTATTATTTTTATCATTAACTATGCTACTTGAGATTCATAAACATCGTCCCACTTTCCTGTCAAACCAGCAACCTCATATTCGGTTACTCTGTTCTCAAAGAAGTTAGTATGGTCTGCACCGTTAAGTACCCACTCTAACCAAGGTAGGGGATTGTCCTTCACTTTGAAGTTTGGTTTCATCCCTAATTGAAGTAATCTTCTATCAGTGATATACCTTATATATGTCTTTACTTCAGAGGACTCTAAACCTTCAATTTCTCCAAGTTTATATGCCAAGTCAACAAACTTATCTTCTAGTTTAACTGCTTGTCTTGCCATCTCGTAAATTGCAGATTTGAATTCGTCATCAACAATACGAGGATGTTCTGCACAGTATGCTTTGAATAGTTTTGAAATACCTTCAACGTGGATTGATTCATCACGAATACTCCACTCAACTACTTTACCCATACCCTTCATCTTACCGTAACGCTGAAAGTTTAACAACATTACGAATGATGCGAATAGTGCCACACCTTCATTCATAACAGACTTTGCAAGTGATAGTCCTAGTCCACGAACTGTGTTAGGGTCACTGTCCATCATAAACTCAATCTTATCTGCCATCTCTTGATATTCTAGGAAGGCATGATACTCGGCATCAGATAACCCAAGTGTCTCATTAAGAAGTGCGTATGCACGTTGGTGAATACCTTCACGAGATGCAAATGCACCAAGCATATTGCGTACTTCGTTGTTTTTAAATTTAGGTATAAATTGGTCAAAGTAATTTTGTCCTACTGCTACATCAGACTGTGTGAATAGTCTTAGAATGTTTGTAATATATTCTCTTTCAATGACAGATGTTTTACCAGACTTCCAATCAGCAACGTCCTCAGACAAATCAAGTTCATCTTCAATCCAGTGAACCTTCTCGTGTCTTGTTGTGATTTCAACTGCCCAAGGATAGTGAAATGGTTTGTAAGTTTCAGAGAACTCCATCAATCCCCCACCCTTTTTCTTTACATAATTTGGTGCGACTTTCATAAACTCATCGTATGTTCCAATCAGTTTGTCATCAATAAAGATTTGTGGTACTGAACGAGCATTAGGAACTCTTTGATAGAACGCAAGTCTTTCTTCTTCGTTATCCATACGATGTTCTGTATATTCATATCCATGTGATTTGAACCAATGTTTTGCTTTATCACAAAACGGACAGTTTGATTTACTATAAATTTCTACTTTCATTTCTTTTCCTTTATCCTTGACATGCGACACATTCATCTTGTGACTGTGCTTCCATTGTTTGTGATTCATAATCTTTTAGAGCATCACGAGCAACTTTTTGAGATACGTTCTCTGCTCTCTGTGAAGTCTCTGTTCTAAGATAATATAAACCTTTCGTTCCTAGTTTCCACGCTGCAAAGTGAGCATCGTGAAGTTGTTTCTTATCTGCACCAGCAGGGAAGAATAGATTAAGTGATTGTCCTTGACATAAGAACTCTTGTCTATCTGCAGCTTGTTCGACTAGAGCATTCTGGTCAAGTTCAATTGCTGTTTTAAAAACATCTTTTACTTTATCAGATAGAAAATCCAAATGTTGAACTGAACCACCATTAGTGATAATATCAGACCAAACATCTTGTGTGTTTTTCTTTGCTTTCTTTAATTCTTGTTCCAAGTATATATTCTTTACCAAGTGAGAACCAGCACGAGTACGATGTGTATATGCATTCGCTTTCATTGGTTCAATAGATGGTGAAGTAGAAACAATAATAGAACTATTAGCGTTTGGTGCAATTGCAAGTAGATGTGCATTACGTCTACCTGTTCCTTGCATGTCTGGTGCTTCACCACGTTCAAGTCCTAATTGAATTGATTCTTGACTTGCTTGTTCTTTAATTGTTCTAAAAACATCCCAGTTCAGTTCTCTCGCTTCGTGTGAAGAAAAAGGAATTCTTTTTTGGTGTAACAGTGAGTGCCACCCCATTGCACCTAATCCCAGACTACGTTCCTGTGTAGCGGAATATCTTGCTCTTGATATTTCATCGCCTGCGTTATCAATGAAGAATTGTAATACATTGTCCAAGAAACGTATAAGATCACGAACCAAAGAAGTTTCTTTCCATTCATCATATTTCTCCAAGTTTAATGAAGATAAACAACACACGGCAGTTCTATCTTCTGAAGTTGGTAGGTGAATTTCATTACACAAATTAGAACCGTGTATCTTTAATCCTTTTGCTTTCATAGTATGTGGTAATGCTCTATTTGCAGTATCAATGAAATTAAGATATGGTTCACCTGTACGATAACGCACTTCAAGAATCTGTTGCCACAAAGTTCTTGCAGGCATTGTTTCTCTTACAGTTGAATCATTAGGGTCTTTCAAGTCCCACATTTCACCTCTTTCTACTGCTCTCATAAAATCATCAGTAATGTTGATTGCATGATGTAGATTAAGGTTCTTTCTATTTACGTCACCTGTTGGTACACGCATATTTAAAAATTCAATAATGTCTGGATGTGAAATATCCATGTACGCCGCATAAGAACCCTTACGAGTTTTACCTTGACGATATGCAGTCATATCTGCATCTACCGTATGAAGAAAAGGCATAGGGCCTGGTGCTTTATCAGATATTGCACGAACACTACTCCAGTGTCCACCAACACCACCACCTTTAACTGACAACCAACGCAACTCAGCAGTATGGTCGATTAGTCCTTCAAGTGAGTCTGGTACATAAGTTAGAAAGCACGAAATAGGAAGTGCCTTTGCTTTCTGTCCAGGCCTTGGTGCATTTGATAATACTGGAGATGCGAACATGAACCAACCCTTAGATACTGCATCATATATTCTTTGTGCTAGTTCTAAGTCTCCATCACAATAAGCAACAGCTGCTCTTGCATATGCTTCTTGTGGTGATTGTTCTTCGTCTTTACAATAATAGTCCTTGAGTAGTTTATATGCTTGTTCTGATAAATCTTTGTCTCTTGTTCTGTCTATTTGGATGCCGAGGTGGTCGAGACCAGTTGTTCCCTCAGCACTTGGGAATGTTACTACGTTCTCAAGGGCCATGTGTTATTTCTCCTAATTCAATATGTTTTTTTCCAAGAATTGAAAACAGTCTTTGCCTGCAATCCTTCGTGGGTGTTGTTATGTATAAGTTCTTGAATCTCTGCTGATGTTTTTCCAGCAAGAATCATGTCGTTAATATCTTTTTCTTCAACGTCCTGTGGCCAGATGACAACTTTGTATCCTTCATCAATACATCGTTCTATCTGTTTACAGACCTGTTCATTGCGAGGTTCGTTATCTGGAACGAGTACCGCATTGGGTTTGAACTGGGGAACACGCAAATCACTTTGAGCAACTGCGATACAGTTCTTTAGAAAAAGACTGTCGATAGGGCCTTCAACAACATATGTTGTTTTGTTCTTGTCAACCTTATCTAAACCAAATATTTTGGGATGTTCTTTATCCAAAATAATAGTAATATATTTTTGGGGTTCATCCCCAAATGCCCGTCCTTGAAATGCAAAGACCTCTCCATCCTCTTTTCTAAAAGGAATAACCATACGAGGATGGTCTCCAACTAGAGAGGGGAACTTGTCTTTAACATGTCCATTGACATATTCAAAAAACTTTGGACAGAAATATATATCATTCCACAGCTCTTCACTTATACCTCTTTCCAATAAAAATTTGGTAGCAGGATGATTTTTTTCAAGTTGTGAAAATGAATCCAGTTTCAAAGACTTCTTGAACACAGGTTTCTTAAAGTTGAAGTCAGGCGTCTTAATGCCTGCTCCAGGCGTCTTATCACCTCGACCATTGGAAGTAAGACCTTCTTTGTACCGTTCTAGTACATATTCCTTGTGTAAATTTGAATCTACATGTTCTATCAATTTAGATAGATGAGTTCCTATAGAACAGTTATGACACTTATAAAAAAGGTCATTCTTTGTTCTATAAATGAACCCTCTCGCTTTAGTCTTTACCTTCTGTGAGTCACCACAGTACGGACAAGAGAACTGCCAGAGATAATCAGTCTTTCTCTTGAAGTTCCTTAAACGAGGGGATATAAGGGATATATACTTTGTGTCGATATAATTCATAAGTCATAATATACAGGATTTCACCGTCAATGTCAATAGATTTACATAAGAATTGGTAATATCTCAGTTAATGCAAATCCGATGACTATGGAGCCGCCAATAAGGACATATCTCCATTTTTCCAGAACACCTACTCTGGTTGATAATTCTTCTCTTAACTGTCTGAAATGTTCAGATTCAGTCTTGTTATGTTCACTCATGGCATCCACGAGTCTACGTTCCATCTCATTCATTTGAGTGGTATTGTCTTTAGCGTTAGATGTGATTCTACTGTGCAACTCTAAAACAGTTGTCTTAAACTCTTTCTCTTGTTCGTTCAAAGCTTCTTCCTGTCTCATTAGTTTTTCTTCATGCACCGCCATAATGGTATGTAAAGACGATGATACCTCTGCAATCTTTTCAATTGCAGAATCAAGTCGGACATGAATTTTCTTCATATCTCCGACTTCTCTTTTTAAAAGTTCTACTTCGGTTTCAATCGTCTTTACAGTTGCCATGTTTATTTCTTCTTACTTGCTTTTCTATGTCCATTCCATGCGACAAAGCCACCAAGTCTTAGCGCCCAGTAAGCAAGGTAATTTAAAAAGTGAAAACCATTAATCTCGACATTGATATCTCTGAAAATAACATCTGCATCTTTTTGAGTCATCATACCCCAAGTACCTTTACCTTTTCTTTTAAGTGTAGCATACTTGTAAGCATAGTCATGTATTAATCCACCCATAAGCAATACACCTGTTGGTGATAACCATGTATGTAAGAACTTAGGAATAGATGCTCCGTCAAACTGAAATCCTTTAGGGATTACATATTCAACTGCGTCTAATGTAAAGTGAAAGTCTTTTGCGACTACCCACTGTCTACTTCCTGTTAACCACATCCAGATTGCACCCCAGAAACCTTTTCCTTTAGTTGCAATTGGTACTGGCATCATTTGTGGCATGTCTTTATATTCAAAACCACATCTCTTTGTCTTATTATCTACACCAAACAAATTAATGATGAATCCAACAATGATAAGAATTCCTACCACTGTGAACTGCCACCATGTCATAAGTTGGTGGACAATTAAGTCCCATGTTATAAGTTGTAAATATTCCATTTACTCTTCTCCTGTTTTTTCGCTGTCCTCTTCCTCTAGGGTTGGGGCAACTGCTTTCTCATAATATACAATAATCTGTTTTTGTTGTTCTATGTAACGTCTAAGTTCTGCAAAGTTCTTAGATAGGTTTTCATAGTCTTTCACACTTATCGCAATATATGAGTCTGCACCGTTCTTCGCCGAATACTCTGTAAGGAATTCCTCATAGTTCTCTTCGGGAGAAACAACATAAATCTTAACCTTGTTCATTTGAACTGGTTTTGGATGCTGAACTGTAGGGATAGTCTTTTCTACTATCTTTGTTTGTACTACAATTTCTGCCTCGGGTCTAAAAGTAGAACAACTACTCAGTACTAGCGTTGTCGCTAGTAATAGACTCAAGGTCATCCCAAAGTTTATCTGTCGCATTCTGCATCCTCTTTTCAATCAACCCTGGCTTCTTGTTTGCAAGATGCGTTAGGTTGTGTTTATTTAACGTATTACGCAATTCGTCACCATATTCTTCTGACTTGCGTAAATTCGCATTGAGTTCAGAGTTCAGTTCATTCAATCTTTTTGAATCCTGTCCCATCTTCTCAATAGTTGCTTGGTTTGTTTCATTCGCAACTTCTAGTTTTGCGTTGTTATCACGCAAAGTAGCAATGGTTGCTTGGGTGGTGTCGTAATAGTATTTTGCACCATACGCTGCACCACCCAAGATACCTACAATAATTATTATTGCATATAATTTAATCATTTCACTGGTGCCTTAGTACCAAACTTTCTTTCATATGATGGGTCATTTGCATACTCACTTGCCCATCTATTTTCTGTGAAAGTTGCAAAGTCGATTAACTCTTCTATATTATGAAAGTTTTCTGTAATCCATTCATCCATACCATTAACTTTTTCTGTTAAATCTCTAATGTCACGTTTGAAGTTTACATCATCTTCCACTGCCATTCGACTAGTAAGTTCTGATACCTGTTCATTCAATTGTGAAATAGTTTGCGCCTGTTGTGCAGTCCACCATACAAAGGCAGATACTTGCAAAACAATCGCAATTACAACACCAATACTAAATTTACTGTTCATGGCCTTACTCAGATTTCCAAATTGTCCATGCACCATAAGCAATCGCTGCATATGCAGCCATTGATGCAAATGGGCCTGCAATCAATACGATTACTCCAACTGCTATAAGTGCAGCGCCATCCCATGATGTTCTTTCTTCGATTCTTGCTTTAATCCAATTTCTCATCTTTCTTCTCCTTTATTTAAAAGATAGTTTTTGGTTACTGGTTGCAAAGTTTGTTTTTCTCATTACAGTTTTTGCAATTAAATCCAGTTCCTTACCATCCCATTTTAATGCAAACGGCATATTAACATCTGTCTGCATATCGTTCAAGACTGCTTCGGCATCTGGGCCGAGTTGAGCAATCTTCTTACCGTACTTCTTATACGATTGTTTAAATAACCGAATAAGCTCCGCCACAGTAATCTGTTTCTTGTTTCGTACATCATTAACCCTATCTAAAAAATGTCGAGTAAACTCTACGTCTATACCGACACTTTTATATAGTCTGTCTGCATACTTCTCTACATTATCCAAATCAGATTTGGAAAGGTTTCCATCACCAGATGCAGCATTTAAATCTGCAATTGGTTTATAGTTGCCCAAAGCATAAGAGTATGATTGCTCAAACTGTAAAAAGGTTTTCAAATTACTTAACCTTGGATAAGGAAAAGTCTGCAATCTTCATAAACTGTGCTTTCTTACCGTTAATCATATCTTTCATCTTCTTCTGATTAGATTTATTAACTTTATCGAAAACTTGTGTGATTGCTGATGCAGTATACAAGTCAACTTTCATAGAACCATCTTTGAACTTGATATTTTTGTTTTGTTTGTTTTTGACAATGTTCTTTAGAATATCAACATTATCTTCTGCAAGTAGATACTCGTGTTCACGATTGAGTGTATTTTCTTGTACCTTCTGAGCGAGTTTTGATTTCGCTTCACGCTTTGCTCTGCGTTCTGCCATACGTTTAAAGAAACTTCTTGCTTCTTTAGTTCTACCATCGTATGGATTTTTCTTTTTCTTGACTACCACAGTAGAGCTATCATCACCAGTTCCAGCGACTGCACTACCAGAAGCGTTCGCAGGCGCATCTTCAGTCTTGATGCCCAATTTAGGGTCGTCATAGAACTTCTTCATTATGTTGTCAAATTTTAGACTCATAATAGGTCTCCTATGTCTAGTTCTTTTATATCTTCAGAAGATACATATATCTTCTGTTTTGTTTTTTTGTGGACAACACCAAACACATCAACACCTAGAATGGTATCTTCTGGGGGACTGTCCTCAAATACTTCTACTTCATCACCCTCTAAAGCATCAATCTCATTTTCTGCTTCTGTTGTTACAACATCTTGGGTTAGAACGTAAATACCTTTACTCAGTTTACCGTTGTCGAGAGTAACCTCTTCAACAATACTATTATCGAATTCAACGCCTTGTTGTTTAAGATATTCCATTAATCCTTTTTCAAACATGTCTGGGTCTTCAACATGTTCTTTGAAAGTATCTTTTAAAAGAAATAGGGCTGCAGCATATGTTCCTAGTCTTGTTCTAAGTCCAGGCACCTTTGCAAATATACGTTTAATATTGAATACAAGTTTATGTAAAACTGTGTATGCATTCTGTTCTGCTTGTTTATACAGTATCTTCTTTGTACGAAAACCGTCTTTGTCGATGATGCCCATTTTGAATGCATCAGTCTTTTCAAACGGTGTCGTTAACAATTTAACGAAACGGTATGTAACAAATAAATCAATCGCTCTGCCCATTTATATTCTCTCTAGTACTTCCTTAACGGTTTCATCTTCTTCTACTTGTTCTAGTTCACCCTCTGGGAGCATTCCCAAAAAGTTCATAAATGTTTTAAGAACAGACCAAAACTCTGGTTCAATCTTAAAAATTAACAAAGTAGAACCTGCCTCAGCACCAAACACATTATTGACTACAATCATATGGTTTAGTATAAGTCGTTCCTTCAGTTCACCATGTTCCCGATATTTTCTCAATAGACGCTTAATATATTTAAAGCGTTTCATGTCATCGTGGAACTCTGATTCACCTTCGCATTGTGGATTGTCATAGTGTTTTATAGCAAACATAATGACATTATCATTAGTTATCTTCTCAAACATAATATAAACCGCTACTAAACGATTTTAGTCTTGATAAAATGTGTTCCGTTACCTGTAGTCTCGTGAGTGATTTCTAATGCCAATCCACCCTCAACTTTGTGAGAGATACCATCGTCATCAATGTCATCACCATTTTCGTCTTTACCTTTTCTTCCACCAAATTGTGTAAGAGGCATAGACATTTTACCACCATCTTCAGTCATTGCAACTTCACCAAAAGAAAGTCCTAGTCTACCTAGTCTTTCTCTTAATTTGCCCAATGCATGTTCTGGTACTAGATGTTCGATTTGTCCCATTGCACCCAAGAACGCATTGATACGTTCAATGGTTTTTGGATTAGCAACGTCATTGTGAAAATCGTGTCCATCTGCCGAGACTTCCTCAGCAATATGATTTTTAAAGTTCTTCATCTTTTACGTCCTCATCAGCAGTCCACTCAGAAGAAAGTGAAACCTCTTCTTCCTTTTCTGCTTTTTTAGATTTTTTATTCGGGTTCACCTCAAGAATTTCAGAAATCATCTCAGAAGATTCTTCCTTCACTTTCATTGGCATTCCGTTTGCACCTAGTCGCTCACTCATAGTAATCTCCTTATGCTATTGTAACAGAATGAGAACTAATAATGTTCCATTTGCTACCAGTAAAGATTAGAGTTGCAGTATCACCTACATCAGCGAATGTAATAGTTGAGAAACCATTTGCATTTGCTGGAGTAACAACAGAATTACCACCATCAGCAACCATTGTGAGGATTTTAATTTGTCCGTTAGTTCCATTTGCAAGTGCGCCCGCATGAGCTCCACCAGCGATTGATGTATTGATATGCGAAATAGAAGAGGTTACGTTAACCGCTTCTGTAGTTGTATCAACAACCTGTACTGTATCGTCTAATGCGATATAAGTTGGTACGTTGTTGAAAAAGTTAGCAACACTAATTTTTTTGTTTACAGGGTTGCCAGATGGGTCATCAATAACATGAAGTAAATCTTCTGCTGCTATTCCGGCACCCAAATCTGTAAGTGCAGTAATTTTTTTATCTGCCATTTTCTTTCTCCTTAGTTAATTTAATCCCTCAACTCAGTGCAGTATTTACTGCCGCACTATCGTCTTGCGAGGGTACTGTTTTGTCGGGACTCGACTCACCTAATAGGTTTAGAAACACATCACACTGTTGAATCGCACCAGATAGTGCATTCCCCTGTGCTTGTAACTGCACCTTCATCTTATCCATATTTTGCAATTGACTTGTCACTTTGTCCAAGTCAGATTGCAAATCTACTTTTTTCTGTTCAATTTCACTAACACTTAGTGTCTTATCATCTTTTGCCATTATATACTCCGTTGTTTATACTACTTATGCAACCGCTGTAAGTGTGGCTGTACCAGCAGGAACTGCAACACCAGAGTTAACTGTTGTACCAGTATCTTTGATTGTTCCACCAGCAAGTGCAATGTTTTGTGAAGCAACTGACAATACGTCATCTGCTGAAACAGTTGAACCGCCTGCACCGATTGTACATCTAAACACAAGTTTGTTAGTTCCAGAACCAGACTGATATGTTGCAGTCTTAGTTGCAGCTGAACCACCACCTGCTTGTGAGTTAGTAATAGTAATTGTTGGTGAACCTGTAACAGTTACCTTCTCATTGAAAGTAAGTCTTACATCAACATTACCACCAGCACTTACGTCAAACGCTGTTGAAACGAATGCTGCTGTGTTAATATCTGCACCGCCAACTGCTGTTGACAATCCACCGATTGAACAAATAACTTCTTCAAGTCCTTTGCCGTTAAGTTTTACCCAACCTCTATCGGTTGCGAAAACGTCTGCTTTTTCTGCTGATGTCATCCACTTTGGTTTGGCTTCATCTGCATCTGTATTTCCCCATAGGGCCATGATAGTTCTCCTAGTTTAAAGTTTACTTATCTATTTATCTAAATCCATTTCTCTTAAGCTGAGAAATAGTGTTTGTTGGGGATGTATGATGTATCCCAATGCCCCCAGCAGACTCCCATTCCTTGATATTTTTGAGATAATCATCAATCAAGATATTAGGTTTACCGTCTATAGTGGCATACTTCTGTTTATCTGCACGTTGTACAAGATGAATTTTACCAGTAGGTTTTGCATTCTTGGATAACCAAGACTTCTTTCCCTTCCGACTATTTCCATCTCTATTTGAGTATGCAGATAAAATATTCGCATTATATTTGTTTATCAATTTCCACATCCTTTGAGCGCCAGGCATCCAAGGTAAGGTGTGCCAGAAGTCTTTCTTACCTGTGATTGCTTCCCATCGCTCGTCTTTGGGTGTTTTCTCAAATTGTTTACCAGTGAGTTGTTCATACCCACCAATGAAATCGCAAAGAACCATATCCATGTCACAGTAAATCTGTGGAAGTTCTTCTTCATTAATCTTCGTGACTTCCACGATACTTTTCATGTTACTTGTCCTTAGATTCCTTCGGGTTAACTTCAACCCCTGCCATTGGTTTACCTGTCATTGCAGTTTTGGATTCCTTCTTTTTAGGCTCTTCCTCTTCTTCTTTGACTTTTGCTTCTTTGGCTTTTGCAGAATCTTCCCACATGGATGCAATGTGCTTTGCAGCTTTCATTGCAAGTGTTTCTTCTTTGACTTCTTTCTTTTCTTTATCCATTGATTTGGAAATTGCTTTACGTTTCTTATGTAGAAACTTATCTGAAGAATCAACGTCACCATCATTGTCGATATCTTTGTCTTTTCTATCATCGAATTTCTTCTTGACTGCTTTAGGTTGAACTGCGTCCAAACCTTCACCATCGTCAGACTTATCGTTCTTGTTGGTTTCTTTAATTTTTGCTTCTTCTGTTTCTACATCATATTCTTTACCACCGACAGTAAAGGTTTTATCACCTTTTTCTTTTGCGGCGTTCAGTGCTGCTCCAAAAGCATTACCTTCTTCTTTTGGTTTCTCACCTTTTTCTTTTTTAGATATTGCGATAGCAGCTTGTTGCGCTGGAGACATTGCCTCAAGCACAGCACTCTCAATACTACCTTTTTTAGTTTCAAGATACTTGGACATTTACTTCTCCTGTGCGTTTAGTTGGTTTATAGTTTCTTGTGCTTTTGCGATTTGCAATTGCAATTGTGCGATACGAGTTTTCTTCTTATCTTCTCGACCTTGGTCGACAGCTTTAGCGCCATCAGACTTCTGTGGTTCTTCCTCTTCAGAAATAACCGATTCTTTTACTTCAGTCTCATCCATCAATGCTTGGATTGTTTTAACATCAAGTTTCATCTTTTTAGCAATCTCTTTTGCAGACATTCCTTTTTCAATGTAACCATGTAAATCCTTCATACGTCCTTCATCAAGTTCTTCTTTGATGTCATCAATAGATGCACCCATATCACCGATAGCAAATGTTACTTTACCATCTCTTTTGTATAGGAACTTCTTAACTGATTTTTCATTACCTTTAGTAACAAGAGTAACCTTTTCTACTTTACCTTTGTTTACTGTATTCTTTGACTTAACAATATAATCAACAAAGTCTTTACCTTTACTGATTGTAGAACTAGTCTTGAGTTTAATGGTTTGTCCCTTCTTTAGTTTGTCGAATATCTTATTCAACTTAGGGTCATCCATCTTCATCTCATCAATTTCAAATTCTTCTTTCTTCATCCAATAAGATGCTTGTAAGTCAGTGGAGTCATTCGGGCAATCACAGTTAGGGTCTGCATTACCTTGTTCACAACCACAATCTTCACAAACGTATTCTTCTTTTGCTTCAATAATTATTTCTTCACCCATTCTAAGTTGTTTTGAGACCATCTTAGCAGTCTTAAGCATATCACGATATGACTTAGAAATCATCTGAACAAACTGTTCTTTATCTCTAGGTTTCTGAATCATGTCATGTGCTTTTAACAACAAATCAACAAACTTAGGGTCAACCTTCTGTTTCTTTCCATCTTGGAATTCAATAGAGAAGTTACCTTTAGTGTCTTTTGATTTACGCAACTGCATAACCATATTCTTTTTTGCAAGTTCTTGGTCTTTATCAGTTGCCTTTACGTCATCTCTGTCAGCAGGGTCGATTCCTCTTCTACCACCAGCACCGTGACGCATTGCATCCCTACGAGCAGATGCTTCAGTCATTTCTTCGTCATCACCTTTAATCTCTGGGTCAAAATCCGTGTTCAGTCTTTTTAGAACTGCGGCAACCTGTTTGTGATTTGACAATCCTTTTTTGATTTTCTCAATCGTTTTTACTGCACCACTATAGTTACCACCTTTGTAACGTGGGTCGTTTGCAATACCGATTGCCATCTTAATTTGTTTTGGTGAGAATCCTTCACGCACTTCTGCAAGGGATTCCATCATTGTTTTGCTATACCTTGTCATTTACTTTTCCCTAATTTTAAGTAGTAGTTTACCACTTCCTTTTATTAAACGATGGTAAACCATCTTATTGATATGATATATTCTACCATGTTTCAGTTCCTCAGGCAGTTCATTATCCATCTGCAACTTCCAGTTATATCCAGAAAGTACAGTGATTTCTCTATCACTTCTATCACGATGCCAAACTAACTCACTCTCATCAACATCATGCTTAAACTCTCTTAACATGATATCAGTTTCCATACCTAAATCACTATATGGGTTTACCAAAAGAAGTTACCCCCACCAGATAAACCAAGTTGTTTAGCATACCGTGGTAAATTACACGCCCAGTATCCTGCTGTTGTTTTATCTTTTTTGTTTGCACAATCATGTCTTGCGGCAAACGATTTTCTTGCTTCCTTATCGTCCAACTTGACTTTTAAACCAGTTGTATCACCCCATGATACTTTCTTTACTTTGTCACCGTCTTTAACGTAGACATAGTATTTCTTAGAACCACCGACCTTTGGTTTATTTAGTTCAACGTCTTTCCCTTGATACTCAGATTCCATCATAGGACAGTCCAAAGGAACGTGTTCACCTTCATACATTGCATATTTACCAATGTCACCTTCTAGTAGTTCTTTATCAAATGCATTTGGTTTTAACTCACCACTTTCATAAAGGCGTCTTTTTTCATTAAAAAACTCGTAGTAATTTTCTGAACCAACACGATATTGGTTAGATTCTATTAGACTAGATTCTGCACATTCGTTACAGCAATCTGGTGTACCGCATTCGGTGTGTTCCTTAAACGATACGATTCCTTGGCCTGGAGTCATTTTCTGCCTTTCTTCTCTAGAGGCATCAGTTCCAATTTCACGAGAATCTTCACTCTCTTCCTTCTTACCTTTTGCCTGTTTCCATAAATCTGCGTCAGCAGTTGTTCGTGTCTTACCACCTGTAAGAAACGAATTAACTCTTGCGAATGCCCATTGTTGTGGCGTAGTGCCTGGGCGATGTCCTGTTTTCCATGCAGCCATTCCTCTGTCATATACCTTCTTTAAAATTCCATAAGGTACACCAGACTTTTCTGCTTTCGTAACAAGTCCTTCAATCTTCTCATCTAACTGAAAATCTTCTTTGGCAACACAGTTTGGCACCATCTTACCATTCTTCTTTTTCATACCAACTTGTTTGTGAGTATCCCAACAAGGGTCTTCTTCACCAAACATATCTTTAAATTTCTTTGTACTCTTCGATGGTTTTGTCTCTGCATGTCCATCGCCTGGAGCAGGGCCATCCTTTTTCTTTGCAAAGTGTGCCGCACGTTTTTGTTTAGTAGATTTAGACATTGCATCACCATCAGCATCTTTTGCATAATACTTTGCTGGTTCTGTACCTTTTCTGTCTTTAATATCTTTATCTTGTTTTACTTCATACAACCACTTCTTGTGTAATGTTCCGTCCTGTTCTGCAAAGGTAATATAATTAGTTCCTCTACGAACAACTTCACCAGAGACACCAGTATAATTATCTTCAACAGTATCGCCCACACAGAAAATCTTATTCTCCAAGTATAAGTCACGAACAACATCTTCATCAGTCATTACATTTGTTCTAGGAACAAAAGACTCACGAACACCCATGTACTTACGAACATCTTTAAATAGAGACATTCCTTGTTTGAAGTTGGATGGAAG
>Ga0228664_1000651_pt1 | contig 19813 bp, 26 predicted proteins | sample 78DmetaG_FD_183029 | JGI IMG/M metagenome (GOLD analysis project Ga0228664, IMG submission 183029) | Seawater microbial communities from Monterey Bay, California, United States - 78D | ecosystem: Environmental > Aquatic > Marine > Coastal | place: USA: California | collected 2016-09-26 | reverse complement strand
TTGTGAAAAGTTACCGTTTAAAACTTCTTCTGTACCTATCTGTGAAAAGTTACCATTTGAAACTAACTCTGAACTGATTATCTGTACATTCTCAACTAAACCTTGTGCATTAACTCTAGTTGCAGCAGAATTTCTTTCAAAGTCAAAATCTCCACTTAAATCTTCTACTATTGAAAAACTAGATATACTAAGAACACCATTTTGTATTGCTCTAATAATTATATTAGAATTAGATATACTGTGCTCAAAATAAAACGTCTGCAAACCAGTCGTAGTGATGGTATGTAAAGCGAAGCCATTATCATTAGTAACTTGAGCGATACCAACACCATTATAACTTACTACATTTATAGTTGCTTTATATTTTTTTCCTTGAGTTAAAACTCCTTGGAATATTCCAGAATTCGCACTTGCTCCTAAGGTAACAACTCCATTAGATACACTTGTTACTCCATAAGCTGACCAATCAGTTAATCCATTACTGAAATCTCCGTTGGTTACAAGTTCTGAACCATATAAATTTTCATTTGGCTTTACACTTAACATTCTGCCATTGTCGTATGCAGTTGGTGTTAGTAATATTGATGCTTTATCTAATAAATTATCTGCCATCTTATTCTATGTTTTCTATTGTTGTTAATGTTGCAGTTGTACAAGTTACATTCTCGTAATAAGATGCTCTGCTTTCTAAAGTAATTAATAAAGCAGGAATAGCACTAGGAAAAGCGAAACGATAATAAATGCTTCCCCATCCAATTTCCATAGGACTTCCCCACCAACTTGTACTATAAATTTCGTTTGCCATTCTTTATTTTTTTATTTCTTTTTTTTAAAAAGACTTTTAACTTTTCTATATTTTTTTTCTTAGGCTTGTAGATCATAATACCCACCCATTAAATGTTGAATCATAACTTGGGTAAATATCATCATTTGAGTTACTTGTATATTCAGGATATGTTGCCTGATTAAAACTCATAAAATCAATAAATCTTCTAGAATACCATTCAGCATTTGTTCTTGCTTTCTCAACTAAAAAATCTACTTCGTTTTTATCTACTGAAATAGAATTTTCTGACGTATGTTTAAATACCCCACCTTGTTTAACCTGATATGCAGCAAATGGATAGTAATTAGATTGAGCATACCAAATTAACATAGGTACAATATAGTCATCTAAAATTGTTTTCCATCTTGCATTAGAAGAATCTTCTATATTTGGCATTGCTGCAGATAAACCATTATACAGATCTGTTCCCATTATTTGCTGAACATCTATTTCCTGTGCTATCTTTACAAATTGTATAAACTTGTCAGTAGAAATATTTCCATCCATTATGGAATTTCTAACAAGATCTGTTCTATTTATAAATAGTTGTGTAGCCATTATTTAAATCTTTTATTTGTTGGTAAAAATCCCTCGTAAGGCATATCTTTCGGCTTAGTACCAACTAAAGGGTTGTTTTTCTCAGGCTTAAAACCTTTCCTTTTAGCTTCAGCAACACTAATTTTAGGTGCTAATGGACTATTTATATCAATACTACCTTTTCCTTTTCTCATATATGTTTTTCTCACCCAATAGTGATGGCATAAAGCTCCACCTTTGTATAACCAAATTGAATATCCCTCGTTTTGCTTACCTTTTGGTGCCCATCCATAATTTAACTTAACACTATTCATTTTTAATATATCTTCTTTTCGATATATCTTTTTGGCTTTAACCATTCTATCACAAAAATCTCTGCTATTTTCAGACACTTTTAAGGGTGCGTATTGATATCTTACTTTAAATTGTACCCCATCAACTACTTCATCTTGACTACTTTTCGCATTTGGTCTTGCAGTACCTGTTCTAGCAAAATTCCATAGTTTAGATAAAAAACTTTCTTTCTTTGTGTTGAGTTGCTCTATTTGATAATCTAAAGCATCTTCTGTATCGTAATCAACTTTTCTTTCATCTATTAATTCCCATTCAGATAAATCTTCATCTTCTCCAATAGATTCTAAACTTACATCCTCTAGCTTAACGCAATTAGGTACTTTCTTACCATTCTTCATTTTCATACCCCTTTGCTCATATCCATCCCAACAAGGTGCTTTAAGTTCTTCGTGGCTTACGCAAGGCATATAATAAGTAACACCCTCAACTTCGTGTTCGTGATATCCACCACATCCCATTTCATCTGCTACCTTTTCTGCTTCTTCTTTAGTTTCATAGGCCTGTTTGCCATCTATCTTTTTTAAGCTAAACTTTTCCATTTCAACCCCTGTTTCTTCTTCAATAGTTTCCTTATCTTGTATTTCGGAATCTACTTCAGTAAATTCTAATGGTTGTAAGGTAGTAAAGTATAGATTTAAGCTAATATCATTGTAAGCTAGTATTCTATCAAAGTTATCTATTAAAAGTTCCTGAAATGGTCTTATTACAGTGTTATCCATTAATAAACTAGCAGTCTTTATTTCATCTGCATTACTAGAAAAACCTGTGCTAGATTTAATACCTAATAAAAATGGTGATACAACCCTATGTGCTACCTGTATTTTAGATTGTGATTCTTCAGAAAGAAACTGATATTGGTTATGTGCATCACTTAATTGTACAGGTGTTATTTCTGCTTGACTTTCTTTATTGTCATTAAAAGCTAAAATAAACTTTCCTGCATTACTTGTCCCACTAAATTTCTGTGCAATCTTATTTTCAATTAATTGTCTTTCTTGTTGGTTTGGTGTACCATTATTAAAATTAATTAACATACTAGGGCTTAGACCATTAAGTATATTATTCAAATGATAATTAGATACTTCTTCTTCAAGCTCTGCATATTGTAATCCACCTTGGTAATCCACAGGTGAGTAGTAATAAAAACCTGCTTTGTATGGTTGAACATACAATATTTCTATATTTTCTTTAGACATCCCAAATGCAGGAATTCTAGTAGGTATATCTGTTCTTTTTATATTTGCCCAATCTTTATAGTAATAATAAGCAGGTACTTCTCCATCTACATTACATTTTTCTGCCCTTAAAGTTTCAATAGGCATATGCTCTATCTGTGCAATAGTCTTTCTATCCTTAGAATAGATAACCTGAATAGCACATTGTCCCATTAATTTTAGATCATAGCATAATTTTCTAACTACATCTTTTTTAAACAAAGAAACCATTTGAGCATACTCATTTGGCTTAGAACTTGAATCGGTAGCATTTAAACCTTTTCCGTAAATAGCCTGACTAATTCCATTAATCGCTGCATTATTTGTTGGGCTTCCATTGTACCTATCAATTAAATACTGAAAGTAATTATTATCAGCACCATATTCAATCCAATCAGCACCATTTACTTCTTTAACTTCAGGACTTGTATAAGTACTTAAATTAATAAATCCAAACTCTGATGTTTTAGATTTTTTTATAAACTGCCCTTTATTATTTCTTAATCTTGTTTTCATCTTACTAAATAAGTATTATCATAACCATTATAATCTAAATATTCATTTGAATTTAAATTATAGTAATCATTATTTAATTGGTCAATATCTTGGTCTGTACAGAAAATTCTATCTTTAAAAATAACTTCTCCGTTACTAATAAGTTTTAAATCGTAAAAATGATTCTCAACTAATATAGGATCAAAGATATTATTAAAATTTAAGTAATTACCTGAATTTACTGCATTAGTAATACTATAAGTTTTTTCTACATTAGTACTATCATCTGTTATTGATAACGTAAAAGTAGATACATAGCTTCTTGGTATTACTGATAGAGATTGAGCAGTTGCTGATGTCGTTAGTATAATCATTATTAATATAACGAAAAAAAACATCTAATTTGTAAAATTACTAAAGCAAAAAAAAAGCACCCTATTATGGATGCTTAATTTTTAACTAAATAATTATATTATGCAGTTGGATCAATTTGTGTTGCATCTGCAGTTACTGCTGCATCTAAGAAATAAGGAGCAGTTTCTTCCATTCCCTCGAATGTTAAAGTAAATCCACTTAAATCTCCTGCAGCTGCACCTGTTACTACTGTACCCCCTGTGCATTCCATTCCGTTTTCAAATCCACATAGGAAATTGTTACCATAGTAATCTACTACTACAATATAAGGTCTAGAAACTGCAAGTGTTTGTAATTCTGCCTGAGTTTTAGCATCTAAATATGTCAAAGTCAAGTTTAAAGTCTGAGTATAAAAGGTAGTTCCATTTTCTCTAGATGAGGTAACGGTTGTTTCTAAGCTAGAATTTCCTTTTACATCATATTCAAACCAAGTTGGTGCAGGACTACCATCTGTGATAGTTGCTTCTTTAGTTGTACTATCTACTGCAATAGAAGCTATTGTTCCATAATCAGCAAATAATACTTTTTTAATGCCCCCAAAGGCACTTTTACAAGGTATTTTTCTACCTGTTGTTAATGTACAAGCCATTGTTTATATGATTTTTTTAAAAAAAAAGGGTAAGTAGATAAATTCTACCTACCCTATTTTATTGGTTAATTAATTAATTATGCGTAAGATACGATATCAGAAGCAATTCCGAATTGTACTCCACTTGTAAAACGCATTACCATTCTAACATTGTTTGAAGCATCCAAATCTGCCATATCTAAAACCTTAACTTCTTGTGTAGAATTTAATAATCCTGTTCCAAAGTATAGGTTGCTTTTCTGTGCAGCATACATTTTGTCATCAGATAAACCTGGACAAACAAATATCTTAACTCCGTTAATACTTAATGATCCGTTGTTCCACCATTGAGTTCCTAATCCATTCACACCATTTGCTCCAAGACCATTTGCTCCGAAACCTCCTAATGCTTGAACATAAAGTTTTGCAGCTTTAGAAGAAACATAAACAAATAAATCTTCTTTTCCATATAATGCAGCAGGAATAGCTTCAACTACATCAGACATTTTTTCTACAATGTTAGCAGCAGTTAATGCTACAGATGTTAAAGCCTGACCTGCAGGTACATCTCCTGCAGTTACTGCAGCAGCGATTAATTTTTCAAATCCATCAAATGAATTTTTAGATCCTGCAGTAGTATCCCCTTGCCAAATGTTAAACTCAGTATTCTGTGCAACTTTAGAAGCAACGTGTGCTATTAAAAAGTCAGAGAATTTAGGAGGTAAAGATTGACCTAAACCATATCCCATTTGCTCAGATTCCCAATCGTTTACAAAATCATATTTACAAAGTTGTAAGTTTACTTGTAACTCAGTTGGTTGTAAAATTCTTTCAGTTAATGTAATTGTTGAGGTTGGATTAAAATCACATCCTGCAGCAGTTACGATTGCATCTGTTGATAGTTTTTTAATTACTTCTTTAAAAGCAATATTTGATTTTACAGTGATTCCACCATCATCAATAGTTGACGCACTTAATAAAGCAGCAGCGATATATTCACCTGCAAATTGACCTGCGTAAGTCGTAGTGATGTTTGTTGTTGTAGCTAATTCTACGTTTTTTAAATTACTCATTCTATTTTATTTATTTAATTTATTTAAAACTCTATCTAATGTTGTAGTAAATCTACCTTTGCCAAATTCTACTTTTTTCATTTGTTTGCTTTCGCCCTCAGGATTATGTTTAATTGGCTTAGAAGCAGGTTCTGATAATTGTTCCTGAACTTCTTTTGACATTTCTACTTTTTCTTCAATTACTTCTTCTGAAGATTCTTCTGACATTTCTTCTTCTTGCATTTTGCTTTCTTTGTCAGCTTTTAAATCTGCAATAGCATCTTCTAGGTTTTGGATTCTTTTTTCCATTCCCTCCCAATCTGCAACATCTGCCATTTCTTCTTCTTTTTCTTCTTCTTCAGCTAGATCTTCAGTAATTTCTTTATCATCTGATTCTTCTTCCTTTGCAGGTACTTCATCTGATACTTCTCTAACATCACCAATTTTACCTTCTTCTTCAACTACAACTAGATTACCATTTTCTAGTAAATACTCCCCAACAGGCATTGCTACCTTTTCATCATCTGTTACTATAAAGATTTCTTTTCCTTTTTCAAATGATTCTGCACTTACTATTGTGCCATTCTCTAACTTCATTTCTTCAAGTTTAACCTCGATATTTAGAAGTGTCTTAATTTGATTTAACATTTCGGTTGATTTCATATTATTTATATAACGATTATTAATTTAATTTTTGCATTTTCAATCTGTTCTTGTTATAACACCTATGCCCTGAGCTTGCATAGATCCATCACAACACTCAATAGAATATTTATTTGTATCCCAACATAAACAAGCCCTAGAACTTCCTGTTGGACTTGTTCTAGATGGTATAAATGTTTTTTTATTTTTTGTATTTCTACCCATTAATTAGAAGTTAAAATTTCTTTTATTTTTAGTAATGTCTGTTTATCAATTTCACTTGACATATCTTCTTTAACTGCTTCTTTAGGTGCTTCCATTTTATCTGCAAAATAACCCTCAATAGAAAAACCTTTAACTTTATTTGTTCTAACATATTCATTCCAAACTTCTTCATTATTAACTTTAACTGCACCCATCCAAGTCCCAACAGGTACATTTAATCCATACTTTCTTGACTTGTCTTGCACCTCGTCTTCTACTATCCAAGATTCTACTAATGTCAAACCTTTTAAATCTTTTGAGTGTTCTAAGGTAGAATTGTTTTGATATCCATTTCTTAAATACATTTGTGATGCTTTAGAAATAGTATCTTTAGAAAAGAAAATATAATAATCACCCTCACTACCATTTCTGTAAATTGGTTTATTAGGGATTAACAAAGCACCTAGCAAGATTCTTTTTTCTTTACTTATTTCTGCTAATTTTATTTCTTCATTCTTTAAAGCTACAAAGTCTGATTCAATAGCAGGTGATTCTACGATTGAAATTGCTTCTATTCCACTTTCTTCTTGTTCTTCGTCTAATATAAGTTCAACTATCTTCATAATAATGTAACGTATTTAATTTTAAATTTTGCTTTTTAGTCTATTGTAGCTTCATCAATAATGTTTCTATCTAATTCCTGTGCAGTAGTTACTTCACTAGAAACTACAAATGCTTGTACAGGTTGTTGAGATTGTTCTCCTATTGCTGATGCTAATTGATTTGTTCCACTTGCTCCTACTATATTAAATGCAGGTGGTACAGATAATGGTGCAGGAGTTGGGCTTCCTGATGGTGATGCTGATCCCCCTGATACAGGTGGTGTTTTAACACTTAATATCTTTTTAACATTCGCTATTCCTGAAATACCAATAGCTGCAGCATTTGCAAATTTTAATGCAGTTTCAAATGGTGTTACAGTAGTAGCTGCAAGGGCATCTGAAACCCCTCTGTAAGTATTTATAGTAGCAGCTGCAACTGCGAATGCCTTACCTGCAGCAGTTTCTTTTCCTGCTATGTTACTAAAGTTTTCTAATACTGCAGCAGTTTTATCTAAGTTATCTTTTTTAGCTTGTGCTTCTGCATCTGAAATTTTAGTTTTTGCATCACTAATTTGCTTATCCCTATTTAAATTAGTTTGTCGTGATTGCTCTGTAAATTGATCTAAAGCTATTTGTGCATCTATCTTTGCTTGTGTACCTGCATTTGCGTTATCAACTATAGCTTGTAGTCTTAAAGATTCCTGTTCAGCTTCTAGTATATCAACTTCTTTTAATGCTTCTAATCTAGCTAATTCATCTTCTATCTGTTCTGCATTAAATCTTTTTTGTTCTATTGATAGTAATGATTCGCTTTCTAATTTTGCGTTTGTTAATTCAGTTGCTTCTTTTACTAAAGCATTGTTGTTTATTTGTTGCTCTGACTTAAAACCTGTAACCGTTGCTGCAACTGCCTGTACCTCAGCTTCTGCTTCTAGGACTGCAACATAATCTTCTGTCTTACCGGTTAAATCAAATTGTGCCTGAGCTGCATCTTTGACTAATTTAGCATTTTTAGTCATTTCTGTTTCTTGCTTTTCAAGAATAACTAATAGTTCATCATTAGCCTTTTTTCTTTCTTCGATACTTAAAGTTTCATCATCTCTGATTTGCCTCTGTACCTCAGCCTGTCTATCATATTGCTCTAATAATATTCTAGATTCTGCTGCAGCTATTTGTGCAGATTTCTTTAATGCCTGATTTGTTTTAGCAGTTTCTATTGCAGCCTCAATACTAATATCTTTTAATCCATCAACTACTTTTGTTCCTATCTCAGATACTTCTGTGATTGCTTCTCCAAAATTATCTACAACTTGACCTGCAGCCTTTGCAGTTTCTTTTGCAACATCTACTATATTTGATTTTGTTTCTAATATTGCACTATTTAATTCTTTTATTGTTGTAGGATCTCCATCACCAAAAATAGATTTTTCCCACATTAATTGTGCTTCCTGAACTGCTAGTTTAATCCCATAAAAAGCAAGTTTAAAAGGTGTTAATGCTATTGTAACAATTCCACTTATAACCTTTCCTAGTGCATCAAAGTTTTCTGTTGCTGACGAAACACTTTTATAAACATCTACAAATACCCCTACTATTTCATTAAATATAATTTGAGCAGTTTGAAAGATAGTATTTAAACCATCCATCACTTCTTGGTTTTCCTGTATTGCAGAAGAAACAAATTCAAATGCTTTCTGTAATAAGAAAATAATACCCGTGGCCTTAGCTAAAGTCTTAATAGATGCTCCTACTTTTTTAACACCCTTTGCTCCATCCTTAGCTGACTTCTCAACTTTCTTTAAAGCATCCTCTGTTTTCTTATTAGCAGTTTCTACTTCTTTTTCTAGCTTGGCATATTCTTTCTGAAATTCATCTAAGTTTTTTGCAGCTTCTTTGTATTTTAACTCAAATTCAAGTTCTATTTTTTTCGCCATATTATATTTGTTTTTGTTTGCTTAATAGCTTCTGAAAACGTTTCTGATAATTTATACTTCCCTTGTGCAATTCTTATATTTTCAGTTTCGCCTTTCGCAATCTGTAATAGATCTATTATATTTTTAATCATTATGGTGTTGTTATAGTTAAAACTGAAGATAAAGCAGATTCCTCTCCATCATCATTTGTACCGCTTACGTAAAAGGAATAACTTGTATTTGATGTTAATCCTGTTATTGTTGCACAATAAGTGCTAGAAATCGGAATAGCAGACAACCTTTGTACAATATTAGATTGTTGCGTGCCATTTTGATAAACCTGATAGCTTCGCATAATAACTGCTGAGGTTGAAGCGTTCCAACAAAATGTAACAGAAGTAGATGTTAAATTTGTAACATTTAATCCTGTTGGTGCAGTTGGAATACTAGATATCGTTGGACTTACATCATTTAGTAATTCAAATTGAGTTTTACCTGTTGATAGATTAGTTGTTAATGAATTTATCTTATAATTATTTTGACCTAATTGTATTAAGTCGTTTAATTTTAAATTGTAATAAATCTTCATAGGAAGATATGCAGTTACCTTTGTGATTCTTCTACTTAAATTAAATACATCCTTTATGTAATTAATATACTTAGTCATAAATAAAGTATCTGTAAAAGATAATGGATCTCCAGGCTCATTTGCTTGGTATTCGTTTATCTCATTTCCAAAATGTATATTAACCTTACTCGTATTAGAACTTGTAGATAGTGAATTTGATGGAATAAAATAATCGTCAATATCTTCGATATTTGTAGTTATTGTATCTCGTATTCTTATTGACGTTCCCCCTGATTGTCTTATAGGATAAAATAATAAAGGTGATCCGAAATAAGATTCTTGGTTATCATCTACAAAATACCCCCATTGAACATCAGTAGAAGCACCACCATCAACATCATAAAGCCTTTCATATTGCATATGCTCAAAAGGTAATTCTATTGTATATTCTTTTGTAGGTGCATCATAAATATTACCATCTAAAGTATATGATAATGTACCCCATCCTAAGTTATTTATCTGCTCAAATTGTTTAGCTAGAAAAGTTGATAAACCTTTATATTGAAATTTAACGCTTTTAAAAGGTAATGCAACATTTACTGCTGAGGTGCTTGTATCTAAATATTTATCTATATTAATTGGTATTTGTGTTCCTGCTTCATAATAACTATCTAAAGTTCTAACTACAATAGTACCTGAATTATCTACATAAGCAGTCAAATTAAACATTTTAAAAAGACCTGATAGAAATTCCATTATGGTCATTTTAGGCATTTGCTCGTTTATGTTAAAATCCTTAAAAGCAGTTGTAGTAAAAGTTGCAGCATTAGAATATAACATCTGACCATTAGCACCAAAACCTGTTCCCCCTGTAGTCCAACTAACAGACCATTGTATTCCACCAATAGGGAAAACCATATTAGTAGAAGATGCTATTTGTATTGAATAGGTGCTATCATTCCAAGGAACAATAATTAATTGTTTGTTACCTGTTCCTGTAACTTCTCCAACGATTTGAGATCCATCCCTAATAACTCTAATTGTATATGCATCAGTTGTATTTGGTGGTGTTACATCTAGATTTAAAAATGATATACTATAAGGTGCTTGTGCAGTTAAAGCTAAAATACCATTTGAAACATTAGATGTTGATGGCTGACAATTAGTAGTTGGCACACAAGTAGTTGTTCCTAATTCTGTTACCTGAGTAAAATTCTGTAAGACTTGTGATGGTGAATCTACTGAGCCTTTCTTTCTATGTAACCATAAAAACAAATTACTAAAATCAGTATTACTTGGCTTATTAAAAAAATGATTTGAGAAAGTTATTGTCTTACCCCCTGAAAAAGTTTCTGCTTCAATAGCATCTATAATAGCTTGTAATTTTATAGCATACTTAAATTGATTCCATTCAACACCATTTTGATTATGTGTTCCTGTTCCGTGATGTGAAATATTTCTAATACCTAAATCGGGATTAGGAGGAAAATTAACGTGACTAGAACTATCGTAAATTAATCTATTTGTGTGAGTGATTAAAGGAACAATTATATTGCCACTATTTTCAGCATTCTGCATTGCATCAACTACATCGTCAAAACTATAAATCTTATTATATTGTGCTAAACCACTTAATGAAGATAATTGGCTTTCTGCTAAAATATCTTTTAGGTTTATTGTATTTCCAAAAAAAGTAATATTGTAGGTATGTGCTACGTTGTTTTTTAACTTAACACCATTTAATTTTATAGCACCTTGTTTGAAAGGTAAGTCATTTAATTCTAGTGTTGCAGCCTGTTTAATTCTAGCATCATAACCCCCACTAATATCAAAATTATAATAATGCTTAAATATCTTATTATTTACACTAGATGCAGGAACGGCAAATGTTTTAGTAAATTCAGTAAATATCTTTCCGATATCCTTAACATTCTGTAAAGTTTGTGTAAGCGAAACTGATTCATCCTTAAATAAATCTACCCTCTGTCCCTCAATGTATAATTGTAGTTTTTGCATCTATCTTATATTGTTTATGTAATCAAATGCTTCTTCAAAGTTTATATTATATTCTATTAATTTATCATTAACAGAGGTTTTAAAAGTCATTGTTGAGGTTTTAACATTCACTGGTATTATCTCATTAGAACTAGGATTTGTTTTTATTGGTCTTTCCATCCAAACATATTCCGATAATAGTAATTGTTCAAAGTATTCGTTTGCAAACTCAGGATAGTACCCTGAACTTAAAACAAATGATTGTTTTGCTTGTGTGTTAAATATCTTATTTGGGGCATCACTTATTGAGTAAGTAGCATTTGCATCGCTAGGGTAGGTTATAGTATTAGATTTAAAACTTTCGTTTGTTCTAGCTATCGATTTTACTTCTTTTAAGAAAAACCATAAATCTTGCTGAGCACCATACTTATTAATAAATATTATTTTTCTTCCTACTCCATACTTTGTGCAATCAATTCTTTTAATTTCAATATTAATCCCATCGATTGTTTCACCTGTACTGCTTCCACCAAAAGTATCTGTAGTCAAACTGCTATCGCTTTCAACATATGGTATTTCACCACCTTCTCCTATTGGAGAAAATATTGTAAAAGATGCAGGGGTTGTATAATTATTAGAAGCTATTAATATTGTTGGTTTAGATCTATTCCCTATAAACAACGGATTAGCACCCTCATCGAATGTCCCATAAGATTCAAAGCCTCTATCTGTATAAGTTGTAGCAGTACCTACGATTGTACCTGTACCATTTAATCCTGAATAATTAGTTATAGTTGTAACGATAGAAACGCTCTGTGTTTCGTAACTACTATCATATTGTATTTCTAAATAATCCCTTGCGAGTTCTGATATTTCAAAATTTACTGAGGTTGAGGGTGTTACATTTTTTATTAAAGTATATCTTAAAGTCCCATCTATTGTTAAAGTACAAACACTAGATAATACCCCTGTTGCAGGAATTTCTTTATGTTTAAATTGTGGACTTCTTAATGCTATATCTGCCATTGTTTAATTTTTTTGTGCTAATAATATTGAATTTTCAACATCTAAAGTAAACGAGTTTACTAATTCTATTGGTAATCTTTCTAATGCCCTTTCAAATGGTTTACTAAAAAACATAGTAGCCTTTATACCTTTGTTCTTTATGCTATTGGCTAAGATATACCCCATTGATTCATACGTTCCAAATCTTCCTTTTTTATCTCTAGGTTGTAGCTTCCTGTATCTTGCCCACTTAGAAAATATCTTTGTTTTGTATTCAAGTCCTTTTAAATTACTGCTTGGCTTATAAGAAAATGGTGTATTCTTATTTTGTAAATAATTACTTTTTACACCCTTAACCCCTCTATCTTGAAAAGCACCATAATCTTCCATAAAAAAATCGATAATAAAACCATCACCTGATTCTTCTATATTATAACCTAAAGAATTGTATAACTCATTGGTATAATTTTTACCCCCTTTAGTTAAATTACTCCTAGATTGTTGAATAATATAATCACCAAACTTTTTTAATTCTTTATTTACTTGATTAAACTCCATTAGCAAATATAAATATCATTATAAATCTTAATATTCATTGTTGCAGTCCATCCTGCTAATTGATTTTCAAATCTATCATAAAAAGGATCTAAACTTGGGCTACCATCTAACTGATACATATCAGTATGCAGGTTACCCATTCTTAGCTTCTGTATTAACTTATTTAACACTGCTAGTTGAGTGTTTAATATATTCTGAACATCATTGTTACCTGTGAATATATCTGTTGTTTCTAGCTTTGATTGATTGACAATATCACAGGATAAAATACTAATATTAAAATCTAAGGTTTGTTCATTCACAACTACATTATTAACTATAATATGAGATAATGGGAACATATCCTGCTTCCCTAGATTGATATCTGTAATATCCCCTGTAGTAACCGTATTAACATTTATGTCTGCTAATAGATTCGTTTTAATTGTTTCCGTTAATTGATAAAAACCTCTGATTCCCTGATTACTCATTAGACTTGTTTTAATTTATATGTTATACCTGCCAATATAACTATTAAAAATATTGGTAATATGTTTAAATGTGATTCTCCACATAATCCTAGTAAGTGTTCTAAAAATTCTATCATTTAAAATTCTTTTTTATTTGGTTAGCTTCTAGTTCTGATTTTTCTTTCATATATTCTAAAGCATACAAGCATTTATGCACGTTTAATTTAGTGATATCTTCAAGTCGTCTAACATCGTTTTGAGCGAGTGCAGAGAAGATGCTTTGATACCATCCATATTTTCTAGAGAAGTTTGCTGATCCATCCAACCTTCCATCTGATGATCCTCCAAACAATCCATCATAACCTTTGATAAGTCTATCCCTAAATTGTACAAAAAAAAAATAGCACCGAAAACGACATCCATAGGGATTTCTTCTATATTATCTTTTGCATCTACATCATATTCTTTAATAAGGTACTTATCACCTATTTTTTCTTTTATTGGTCTATAAAGCACATTCATAGCAATATGCATATTTTCCCAATCCCCCATATAAGTATCTAGATCAACATATTCACCTAAAGATATTTCATCTAGATTTGGTATTATACCATATTCAATACCTGATAATTTAAATGTTCTTATTAGTTGAGGTTTGCTCTCGAACATCTTATTTAAAATATTTACAATCCTATCTGCATCAGTTAGTTTTAAAAGTCTTACACTTTCTAGATCTAGATTACAAAATATTTCAATCATTTTACATTGCAAGAAATAAGAATCCTCATTGTTTTCTTGTATTTTTAGAAACTTATTATATTGCTTTAATGATATTTCTGATAGATCACTAGGTATTGTTAATTTTAATTTCATATCTGTATAACGTATTTAATTTAATTTTTTATTTGAATAAAGGTAATAAAAAAAAGGTAGCCATTTCTGACTACCTATACAAAGCTACATTAGTAACTACTGCACAAAGAATATCTTATAACATACTTGCTTCAAAACAAGTTCCTGAACAATAGCCATCATCTTTTTCTAGTGGCTTACCACATTCTGAACATTCGTATTCTTTCTGTTCGTGTGGATTTAAACAATCGTACCATTCCATATCTTAAATATTAAATATTAAACCTGTTATCATTCTTATTAAAAAGTAGCTTGGTGCTATTATTATAATTAAATTTTGTAGTTTTTTCATCTGTTCTGTTGTTTCTTACTCTGTTAATTATTTATCTAAGTTCGACAATTTTTCGTAGATCTCAAAAATATTTGTGTTAATTTTTATAGGTTCTAAAAATATAATTTCGTGATTTATGTAAATATATCTAAACATATTATCGGATTCAACATCTAATAATTCTTGAAACGATTTATCTAATATGTCTTTATCTGCATATAGTAATCCATCAGTACTAGCATCAATCTCAAAGATTTGTTGTCCTTTGTTTTTCCAATGGAATTGATCGTTATGCCATCCGTAATTTTCTTGTATCTGTGCGTAAATTTGTACTTTTGCCATTTTCTTTGTGTTTACCTCGACTTCGTTGCCGATATTCAAAGTTACGACAAATATAGTTATCTACAAAATGTTTAATAACTTTTTTTAGTTAATTGTATATCTTCCGAAATTTGGTTTGCTAATTACAGAATAAGTGGCATAGCGACAGGCATCGATTATATGGTTATGCTTATCAATAGGTTTATTAATCATTTTACCACTCCTATCTTCTTGCCATTTGTAGTTTCTAAATTCTTGGATTGCATTATGACTATCCTTTAGAATATGTATCTTAAATCGTTTTAATAGATCTATCCCTGCATTTACACTATCAGCACCTTTTAAACTTGGCCTTACGTTCCATCCCATCCTACGTAGTTCTTCAATTAATCTAGGCTCGGCACTATCAAAGTAAATTGTTTCCCTGCCGATATTCTCCTGCTTCCAATGATTATGAATATCTAAAGTAGTCATCTGTGTTCTGTAAAGATGTTCTTTAATGTAGAGGTTGTAGTCTTTTCTATAAACACTTACTAAAGTCGTTGGATCATTTGTATATCCTGCATCTGCACCATAGCTTATAAACTCTGCATCGTCAGGAATATCATTCACCTCAACGTATCTAAATATAGTTGATTTACTTGCTCCCTTAATACCTAACCCATAGATTTGCCAATACTGCTCGTCTGTATGTTTTAGTCTTTCAATTTCTTCTTTAATGCTATCACTAAGGAAGCTATTATCCAAATAAGTAGTAATGTTAAAATCGGCATCTTCTCTAGGTATTACCTTGTCATAAATCCAATGATATTCATCTGATGGATTAAAGTCAAGAATTATTTTTTCATCTGTTCTAAATATTAATTGTTGCCAATCCTCATAGTCTAGTTCGTTGGCTTCGTTTATGAATAATAAATTTCTTTTCCTACCCCTTACTTTTTGTGGTTGATCTAAAGAAATAAATTCAATTAGGTTTCCGTTTAATCTATATTCGTGATTTGATTTATTGTGATTATCTTCGGAATAACAATTATGTATTTTTAGTATGTCAAAAAAATCCCTCATTACAGATGCTCTAACTGATGGGAATGTTTTTCTACATATCGTTATTGTCTTTTTAGTATTTTTTAAGGAATAGTGAAATATAATATACAACAGGATGTTATAAGTCTTACCTGACCTTGTACCACCCTGCTCTATTGATATTTTTTTATCTGTTTCTAATAGATGCTCAAAAACAACATTAGTCTTTATCTTCACTATTCTTTATTATTTCAATCTGAAAATTAGTTGGCATTCCATCTGCACCGGTAATTTCTTGTCTTTCTACATATCCCCTTTTCTTTCCTTTTGTCTTTAAATAAAATATTGTAGCTGCAGTTGAATTGTCAGAGATCTGTTTATGTAATTGACTTTCTGCAAAGTCTAAGGCAACGTTCTCTATTTCCTGTACTGCTAAGGCAAAATCCTTATCCTCGTTTAACCATTTGTAATATGTACTTCTAGGTATATTTGCTTTCTTACAAGCGACTGTAACAACACCTAAACTTTGTTCTAAAGCTTTTAGTAGTGATTCCTTTTTTATGTGTCTACTTTCGTTCATCGTTATACTTCTTTTTTAATAATAACTGATTCTTTGTCTGCCAAGATTTACTATATTCTTTATCTTCAAATAGCTTAGAAAATCCTGTAATATGTTTTAGTTTAACGAGTTCTTCTACTGACATACCTAGCTCATTACAGATGTCTACATCTTCCCATCCGTTCTCTAACATATTAAATACCATTGAGGACATCCCTGTAACGCTATGCATCCCTCTGGCTCTATTGTGTCTAACCGTACTTGCCATTCTGTCGTTTATATCTTTGTTTAAAACAACGATTGGTAATCTTCCTTTGTTTCTGTCTAGAATGTCTTTGTTGGTTTTACAAGTAAAATACCTATGAAATCCATCGATTATAATATACTTATCTTTTACCTCATCATAAATTGTTACAACAGGTTGTGTGTATCCATCGTGCAGTATAGAAGTGTATAAAAGTCCCATTTCTTTTTTTGCAACACTATTAGGATTATAATCATTTGGGGAAACCTTATTTACATCTACCCACTTAATCCTGTTTACAGGTTGTTCTTTTAAAGGAGAATTGTTATGTATTAATTCTTTAATTTCCTCAAAAAAAACTATTTTTTCCTCGTCTGTAAAATTACTATCTTCTATGTGTTTTTTTAATTGATTGATCATATTAAGTCTTTTATGTATTTATTATATTTTCTGCAATATTCAATGTTGTCTTTTGTAATTGTATTATGTACAAATCGTTTTATTGATTGAAACTGAGGGCCTGTTGTAAAATTAATCATTTTTGTAAAATCCCAATCACTTGAAAGTATGGTTTTAATTGCAGTCCTATAAATATCGTCTTCTACAATTTGATTTAACATATATTTTTTAAGATTATCAATTCGTTTCATAATCTGTTCCTGATACTTTTCTTCCTTTATAAGATTATCTTTTAAGTGTATAAAGTATTCTTTCCAACTATTAAACATACTAGGCACTTCCTTAGGGCATTTAAAGGCTTCTCCCTTTAAGTGTTTTATAGAATTACTACCTGCAACCCTAGATGAAATTTTATTCCAAGTCTTAGGCTCTATTTCTTGCACAAGTAATAATGCTTGTATTGATGTTTCGTGATGTAGGTTTGATATTCTCATATCGTTAATTGTTACTCCGTGCTTATACATTTCGTCATAGATCTTGCAATATTCAATATCGTTATCGTATATGTATTTCCAAATGTCTTTTATTTCCCAATCATAAATCGGATAGAATGTATAATGCCCTAATGCTTTTGTTAATTGCTTTCCGTATGTAATATCCTTATAAGTTAATCCTGATGTTAAGGACATTAATCGCTTAGGTGCTTCCTGAGTTCTAACCCCTGCAAGATAGCAAGTTTTTTTATCTTTAAAATCTACCTGTAATATTGCCTTAAATAAATCGTGAAATCTTTCGCAATTATATTTGTTTTCTTTTATACTAATTGGATCTTTAGGATGTAGCCATTCTTCTTTTTTGTTTTCATCCCAACAATAAGAATATCTGTGTTCGGTAGAAGCATTGTTAGTTATTACAATAGGCATTTGAAACCACAAAGGCTCTACCCTTTCGTCATACATTACTTTCTTAACATAGTCTATTGTGCCCTGCCATTCTGCTTCCTGATCAATAAATAAAACTTTTAATGGTAATCTGTTTTTTTTCTCTGCAACTTCTAATGCTAAATGTAATGTTACAGTACTATCCTTTCCACCTGAAAAACCTATAATTACTTCCTCAAACTCATCGAAGAAAAATTCTATTCTTTTTATTGCTTCTTCGTAAACATTATTATTACTATAAAATTTCATATTCGACTTTTGTTATTTTGTTTTTATATTGGTTTAATATTTTAGCACCTGCTTTTATGTGTGAGCTTGTTGCCATTTCTGTTGTGTTTGCAAAAACTTTTTTTATACTAGGAACTTTTTTCTTTAACCAATTTAATCTGTATTTAATCATTTTGTAAAGAAGTCTATTTCCTCTGTAATCCTTAGAAACATAATCACATTTAATAATTGCAGTCTTATTATTTATCTTTAAACCAAAAAAAGCAACCGGTATTTCATTATCGTGTAAAACAAAAAATAATATTCCTTTAGAAAAAAGTAATCCCTCCTTTTTAGATTGATCTACTAATTCATTACAAATTAGTCTTATATTATAAGTTGTCTTTATCTTCAATTACTTTTGCTCTATTTATAATTATAGTTGTTTTAATTGGATTCCCCATAGTCCAATATTTATAACCATTAAGATATAAGTAAGTAAATTCTTTTTTATAGAATTTTTCTTTTACTCCGTTTTCTCTAATGTATCTAACTATGTTTTCAAATGACTTATCAGAATACCAATCTTTTTTGTGGCTCCATTCGTGTGGAATATTAGGCATTGTTTTAGCAAAAGTAAATTTTGTTTTCCACAACATCATTTTAACTTCTGCTTCTGTCATTTTTTTTCCACGTTAAATTCGTGATAGCAGTTAGGACAAATGCAAGATATAAAATCCTTATCAGTATGATATTCTTTAGAATTTAATAATTCTTTTCGCTTCTCATATTCTTCTGCTGATAATTGTTTACCATCCGTACTAGGTGCGTACTCAGGAACATATTCTGAGTCCTTATCTAATTCTTCTTCAGGTTGCCATACATCTAATCCCCATTCTTTTAATTCTACATTGTCAAAAGCATTTGCTAAAATATCCCAATCCCATTCACCGAAACCAACATTGTCTTTTATTATAAATTCTTCTGCTTGCTTCTTAGATAGATCCTTAGCTTTTATAATATAAACTTCCTTTAATCCAAGTTCCTTACAGGCCTTATAACGCATATTACCACCTAATATAACATTGTCTTTATCAACAACTATTGGTCTTAGGGATAACATTTCAGGAAACTCCTTTACACTAGCTACAAGTTTTTTAAACTTATGTTTGTTTATTATTCTAGGATTTTTGCTATTTTCTGTTACTTCAGATATTTTAACTTTTTGTATTTTAGCTTTGATCATAATATAAAATTTGCTCTAAGATACAAAAAAATTATTTTCTATATATTTTTGTAATAACTAATTGAAATATTCCAAAGTAAATAACAATATCTTCTTCATATATTTCTTCATCATCAAAAGGGTAATGTCTGATTCCAAACAAAACCCCTTTAAAAAAACCTGCTTTAATTTCGTAACGTAATAACTCCATAGTATATAATTTGTAGTATAACGTTTTTAAAATTACTTTTTACAACTAAGCACAAAACACATTAAAACGTGCCTTGTACAACTGTTAGCAACAATTAAAGGCTA
>Ga0228664_1000648_pt1 | contig 19841 bp, 19 predicted proteins | sample 78DmetaG_FD_183029 | JGI IMG/M metagenome (GOLD analysis project Ga0228664, IMG submission 183029) | Seawater microbial communities from Monterey Bay, California, United States - 78D | ecosystem: Environmental > Aquatic > Marine > Coastal | place: USA: California | collected 2016-09-26 | reverse complement strand
GAAAATGCTGATCGTGGCAATTGGCTTGGTGCTGGGCGGCATGCTTGGCGTATTCGTCGCGCTGATCCGCATCGTATTTACCGGGAACCGTACGCGAAGCGCCTGATTCACGTATCGCCCTGCTGCATGGCAATGCAGGGTGTTGCTGCACTCGATCGAGAAGAATTACTCACCGTGACCACGCTAACCTGCTTCAAAGCCTACGACATCCGCGGCCAGCTCGGCGCTGAGCTCAATGAGAACATCGCCTACCGCATTGGCCGTGCCTATGCGCAGTTCCTCGATGCCAAACGCATCGTGATCGGTGGCGATATGCGTCTATCCACTGCAGGCCTCAAGCAGGCTCTGGCCAATGGCCTTATGGATGCTGGCTGTGATGTGATCGACCTTGGCATGACCGGTACCGAAGAAGTTTATTTCGCTGCCTTTCACCTCGATGTCGATGGTGGCATCGAGGTAACCGCCAGCCACAATCCCATCGACTTCAACGGCATGAAACTGGTGCGTCGTGGCGCCCAGCCGATCAGTGGTGACACCGGCCTCAAAGATATTCAGGCTCTGGCCGAGGCAGACAACTTCGCACCGGTCGGCAAGCGCGGCAGCCTGGCCCGCCAATCATGCCAGGATGCTTACATCGAACACCTGCTCGGCTATATCAGCCCTGCTGATCTTCAACCGCTCAAGCTGGTGGTCAATGCCGGCAACGGCGCTTCGGGGCACGTCATCGATGCGTTGGAGCAGCGCTTCAAGGCCTTGGGCGCGCCGGTTGAGTTCATCAAGGTACATCACCAGCCCGATGGCAGCTTCCCTAATGGCATCCCCAACCCCATCCTGCTGGAAAATCGCGCCGCAACTGCCGATGCGGTCAAAGCGCATGGCGCTGACATGGGCATCGCCTGGGACGGCGACTTCGACCGCTGTTTTCTGTTCGACGAGAGTGGCGCGTTCATCGAGGGCTACTACATCGTCGGCCTGTTGGCTGAAGCCTTTCTCAAAAAGGAGCCAGGCGCCAAGATCATCCACGACCCGCGCCTGACCTGGAACACCATCGATATTTGCGCACAGCATGGTGGCCAGGCCATACAAAGCAAAACCGGCCACGCCTTCATCAAAGAGCGTATGCGCAAGGAAAACGCCATCTACGGCGGCGAGATGAGCGCACACCATTACTTCCGCGACTTCGCCTACTGCGACAGCGGCATGATCCCCTGGCTGTTGGTGGCCGAGCTGATGAGCCGCCAAGGCAAGAAACTTTCCGAACTGGTGGGCGAGCGCATGGCAGCTTACCCCTGCAGTGGCGAGATTAACTACACCGTCAGCGATGCCAAAGCCGTACTCGCCGTCGTGCAGGCGCACTTCGCCGAGCACAATCCCAAGGTGGACACTACCGATGGGTTGAGTCTGGAGTTCGATGATTGGCGGATGAATATCCGGGCTTCGAATACGGAGCCGCTGCTGCGGTTAAATATTGAGAGTCGCGTCAACCCTCAAAGGGTAGAGCTACAACGTATTGTCATCGAAGGACTCATCACGCAATAGGGGTTCGCAAGGGAATACCTCTCTTGCATTGGGGTACAGGGGCAAAGCCCTGTAAAAGCGGGCATAGCCCGTAAGATTTGTAGGGGGCGGGCCATACCCGCGAAAACTAGCAACCGGCAGGCCAACATAAGAAATATTCTTTGCGGGAAAAACTATGAAAATCGCCATTGCAGGCACCGGCTACGTCGGCCTTTCCAACGCCATGCTGCTCGCCCAGCACAACGAAGTGGTTGCCCTCGATATCGTTGCCGACAAGGTAACCATGCTCAACAACCGGCAATCACCCATCGTTGACGCCGAAATTGAACACTTTCTGCAAAACAAAACCCCCAACTTCCGCGCCACGCTCGATAAGCAAGAAGCCTATACTGGCGCAGAGTTCGTAATCATCGCCACGCCCACCGACTACGACCCGCAAACCAAATACTTCAACACCCGCAGCGTAGAAGCCGTTATAAAAGACGTAATGGCCATTAACCCCGATGCGGTGATGGTGATTAAATCCACCGTGCCGGTAGGCTACACCCAACGCATAAAAGAAGAACTGGGCTGCAACAACCTCATGTTCTCGCCCGAATTCCTGCGCGAAGGCAAAGCCCTGTACGACAACCTGCACCCCTCCTGCATTATTGTGGGCGAACGCAGCCAGCGCGCCGAAACCTTCGCCAACCTGCTGAAACAAGGCGCCTTAAAACAAGACATACCGGTACTCTTTACAGACAGCACCGAAGCCGAAGCGGTAAAGCTGTTCAGCAACACCTACCTGGCCCTGCGCGTAGCCTACTTCAACGAACTTGACACCTACGCCGAAACCCACGGCCTTGATACCAAGCAAATTATTCAGGGCGTAGGGTTAGACCCCCGCATTGGCAGCCACTACAATAACCCCAGCTTTAGTTATGGCGGCTACTGCCTGCCAAAAGACACCAAACAGCTGCTGGCCAATTTCGACAACGTACCCAATAACCTGATTCGTGCCATTATCGATGCCAACACCACCCGTAAAGACTTTATTGCTGAATCCATTCTGCGCCGTAACCCCAAGGTAGTGGGCGTATATCGCCTGGTGATGAAAAGCGGCTCTGACAACTTCCGTGCTTCGGCCATACAGGGCGTAATGAAACGCATCAAAGCCAAAGGCATAGAAGTAGTGGTGTACTAGCCCGTGCTGGAAGAAGAACGCTTTTTTAATTCGCGTGTGCTTAAAGATTTAACGGAATTTAAACAGCTTTCAGGCGTTATTGTGGCAAACCGCCCATCGGCAGAGCTGGAAGATGTAGCCGACAAAGTATATACCCGCGATTTGTTTGGTAGTGATTAACTAACAGCGCTTATTGGCCGCGACAACTTCAAATTGTTCAACATTGCAGCGTTAAGGGTGCAACGCGCGTTGTAGGAAGATTCAGAGCACGCTCAACGCTCAACCCGGAACGCCCAACGGATCTATTGTAAGAGCGACATTTTTGTCGCGATGAATTGTAAGAGCGGCCCACGGCCGCGACCTCTTCCAAAGGCAGAATATTTATTAAAAATGGATTGAAATAGTAATGAAAACTCTCGTTACCGGCGGTGCCGGTTTTATAGGTTCTGCGGTAATTCGTCACTTAGTTAAGAATAGCAACCACGATGTCGCCAACATCGACAAACTCACTTATGCAGGCAATCTGGACTCTGTTGCTACAGTAAGCAGTTCAGATCGTTACCGTTTTTATCAAGTGGATATTTGTGATCGTTCGGCCTTAGATAAGGTGTTTGCTGAATTTCAACCTGATGCGGTTATGCACCTGGCTGCTGAAAGCCATGTAGACCGTTCTATTGATGGCCCGACTGATTTCATTGAAACCAACATTGTTGGTACTTATACCTTGCTGGAAGCTGCCCGTAGCTACTGGCAAGGCTTACCGGTTGAGCGTAAAGCCGCTTTCCGTTTTCATCATATTTCGACGGATGAAGTGTACGGTGATTTGCATGGTACAGATGATCTGTTCACCGAAACAACACCTTACGCCCCTAGTTCACCGTATTCCGCTTCAAAAGCCAGTTCCGATCACTTGGTGCGTGCCTGGCAGCGCACCTATGGCTTACCAACGCTGGTGACCAACTGCTCGAACAACTATGGGCCGTATCATTTCCCGGAAAAACTGATTCCGCACATGATTCTGAATGCGCTGGCGGGCAAGCCACTGCCAGTGTATGGCGACGGTAACCAGATTCGGGATTGGTTGTACGTAGAAGACCATGCCCGTGCACTGGTGAAAGTGGTAACCGAAGGCGAAGTGGGTGAAACCTACAACATCGGCGGCCATAACGAAAAGCGCAATATTGAAGTGGTGCGAACGCTATGCAGCTTGCTGGAAGAGCTGGTAGCAGACCAGAAACCTGCCGGTGTTGCCCGTTACGAAGATTTAATTACTTTTGTTAAAGATCGCCCAGGCCACGATGTGCGTTACGCCATTGATGCCAGCAAAATTGCCAATGAACTGGGCTGGCAGCCAGAAGAAACTTTTGAAACCGGTCTGCGTAAAACCGTAGACTGGTATTTAAACAATAAACAATGGTGGCAACGCGTACTCAACGGCGATTATCAATTAGCACGTTTAGGTGCAGAATCTTGAAAATATTGATTTTAGGCGGTACTGGTCAGGTAGGTTTTGAGTTGCAGCGTAGTCTGTCAGTATTGGGAAAAATTTCTGCACCAGTTCGTAATGAACTGAACTTGGGTAGTTCAATAGCTGTCGAAGCTTATCTAAATAAGTTTCGTCCCGATTTGATTGTAAACGCAGCAGCTTGGACGGCTGTCGATGCTGCTGAAGAAAACCAGTCGGACTGTAGAAGACTTAATGCAGAATTACCAGAACAACTTGCAGGGTATGCCGTTGCTAATAATGTGCAGTTGATTCACTACAGCAGTGATTATGTATACCCCGGTGACGGCGTGGAACCATGGCTCGAATCCAGTATTACTGGCCCGCTGAGTGTTTATGGTCAAACGAAGCTTGCTGGCGATCTCGCCATTCAGAATAGTGGTGCTAAGTATCTTATATTACGTACCAGCTGGGTTTATAGCGCGCGTGCCAACAACTTCATGAAAACCATGCTGAGGTTGGCTGAAAGTAAGACTGAGCTTAATGTTGTGAGTGACCAGTTTGGTGCACCAACACCAGCACGTTTGATTGCAGCCTTAACAACTTTCGCAGTTTATAAAAATATTGAATCTGGCATTTACCACCTATGTCCACGGGGCGAAACCAGCTGGCATGGATTTGCGCAGGCCATTTTCACTGTTGCAAAACAAACCGGTAAAAAACTGATCATGGGGGCAGAAAATGTTCGTGCCATCACGACCTCAGACTATCCAACTCCTGCCCAAAGACCATTAAATTCACGTCTCGCAATTACGAAGTTAGAACAAGCATTAGAAACTCAGTTGCCTGATTGGCATAGCCAGCTGGTAGTGACACTTAAAGAATATTTGGAGAAGTAAATGAAAGGCATCATCCTCGCCGGCGGTTCCGGCACTCGTCTGTACCCGATTACTCGCGGTATATCCAAACAGCTTCTTCCTGTTTATGACAAACCTATGATTTACTATCCGCTGTCAGTTCTTATGCTGGCGGGTATCCGCGAAATATTGGTAATTACCACACCGGAAGATCAGGAAGGTTTCCAGCGCCTGCTTGGTGACGGAAGTCAATGGGGCATCAACCTCCACTACGCTAAACAACCCAGCCCTGATGGGTTGGCACAAGCCTTCATAATCGGTGAAGAGTTCATCGGTCAGGATAGTGTATGCCTTGTCCTCGGTGACAACATTTACTACGGCCAGGGCCTCAGCAACATGTTGCAGAGCGCCACCAAGCGGGAGAAAGGTGCCACTGTATTCGGCTATCAGGTCACCGACCCTGAACGCTTTGGGGTAGTTGAGTTTGACGACAACCAGCGCGCTATCTCCATCGAAGAAAAACCGAGCAACCCAAAATCCGACTATGCAGTAACAGGCCTCTACTTCTATGACAATGATGTTGTCGAGATTGCCAAGCAGGTTAAACCCAGCCATCGCGGCGAGTTGGAAATTACCAGTGTTAATCAGGCTTATCTGGAACGTGGGGATCTAAACGTTGAATTGCTTGGGCGCGGCTTCGCATGGCTGGATACAGGAACCTTTGACTCCCTGCATGAAGCCGCTGGTTTCATTGAAACATTGGAAAAACGTCAAGGTCTCAAAATTGCGTGCCTGGAAGAAATTGCCTATCGCATGGGCTTCATTGGCGAAGAACAGCTATTGGCCGAGGCGGAGAAGCTCAAAAAGAATAGCTACGGCGCCTACCTGAAAAAACTGGTAAAAACAGCCAGATAATAAATCACTATGAAAATTACAGAAACTAAAATCTCGGATGTAAAGCTCATTGAACCAAAGGTGTTTGGAGACGAACGTGGTTTTTTCATGGAAACATGGAACGAAAAAACTTTCAAAGAAGCGGGCATCAATGCCACCTTTGTTCAGGATAACCACAGTCGCTCAGTTAAAAATACCCTACGTGGGCTTCATTATCAGATTAAGCAACCACAAGGAAAGTTAGTGCGCGTAACGCGTGGCGAGGTTTTCGATGTGGCAGTGGATTTGCGCTCTAATTCATCAACTTTTGGTCAGTGGATAGGGGTGTACTTATCTGAAGAAAACAATTGTATGCTCTGGGTGCCTCCTGGTTTTGCTCATGGCTTCTATGTCGTATCTGAAATTGCAGATTTTCAATATAAATGTACTGAATTTTATGCGCCGCAATTTGAACGTGCATTAATTTGGAATGATAAAGAGCTTAATATTGAATGGCCAATTTCCAAAGCTAATGGCCCTATTGTTTCTGAGAAAGACAGATGCGGTGTTGGGTTCTCAGGATGCGATAAATACTGACTGGTAATCAAGATAATGGAACTAATAAAGTTAATTAAATTGCCACTGCTGGGAGATGAGCGTGGCTCATTGGTCGCAATAGAAGCAAATAAGCACACCCCCTTTGAAGTGAAGCGTGTTTATTACATTTTGGGCACCCAGTGTGGTGTTTCCCGTGGGTTTCATGCGCACAAAAAACTGCAACAGCTTGCTGTTTGTGTAAGTGGTAAGTGCCGTATGCTACTGGACGATGGTCTAACTAAAGAGACGGTATGGTTAGACTCACCTTCGAAAGCTATCAGAATTGAGCCTATGGTCTGGCACGAAATGCACGAATTCAGTGATGATTGTGTTCTGTTGGTCTTAGCCAGCGAGCACTATGATGAATCGGACTATGTTCGAGATTACTCAGATTTCATAAGAGATAAGAAATGATTTTAGAGTCTAAATCAATTCGTATTCGTTATGTCGAAGAATCAGATGCGGAATTTATACTTAAGCTTAGACTTGATGAAAGGTACAATCAATTTTTATCAAGCGTTAATCCTGATGTTAAAGCTCAGAGGGATTGGATTAGGAGGTATAAAGTTGACGAGGCTGATAATAAACAATTTTACTTTATTATCGAGCGTAATGATGGCGTGCCTTGTGGTACTGTGCGTGTATATGATTTACAGGATGACTCATTTTGCTGGGGGAGTTGGATTCTTAATGAGGATAAAACACGATATTCAGCCATTGAAAGTGCCTTTTTGATATATGAGTTTGGATTTGATGTCTTAGGTTTTAATCAATCTCATTTTGATGTGCGAAAAGGTAATGAGAAGGTGATTTCATTTCATGAAAAATTGGGTGCAATAAAAACTTATGAAACAGATATTGATTACTTTTTTAAAATTTCAAAAGATGCCGTCTTGTCAGCAAAAGCAAAGTTAAAGGATAAGTTGTTATGATCCCATTTCTAGATTTAAAAGCGATCAATACCCAGTATCGTGACGAATTAGTTCAGGCTTGTGCCCGTGTTGTTGATTCTGGCTGGTACATTCAGGGAGTAGAAGTTAAAGCATTCGAGCAAGAGTTTGTAGAATACTGCGGTACTAAACATTGTATCGGTGTGGCTAACGGCTTAGACGCCCTGATTTTGGTTCTTCGTGCCTGGAAAGAAATGGGCAAGCTGAAAGAGGGGGATGAGGTAATCGTACCCGCCAATACCTATATCGCCAGCATTCTGGCCATCACCGAAAACCGGCTGAAGCCAGTGCTGGTAGAGCCAGATCCTGCTACTTACAACATTAGCCCGGCAAATATCCGTGCTGCTATTACAGACAAAACCAAAGCGATTCTAGCGGTTCATCTGTATGGCCAGCTCGCAGATATGCCAGAAATTATGAGCATTGCAGACGATCATGGTTTGTTGGTGCTGGAAGATTCCGCTCAGGCACACGGCGCAGAAATCACTGGAAAAAAAGCAGGCAATTGGGGGCATGCGTCTGGTTTCAGCTTTTATCCAGGTAAAAACCACGGTGCATTAGGTGACGCAGGCGCTGTAACAACTAATGATGATGAGCTGGCACAAACCATTCGAGCGCTGGGAAATTACGGTAGCCATAAAAAATATGAGAACTTATATCAGGGAGTAAACAGCCGTCTTGATGAAATGCAAGCTGCTATGTTGCGCGTTAAATTGAAACATCTGGATGCAGAAACAACTCGTCGCCGTGAAATCGCAGCAGCATATACAACTGGTATAAAAAATCCAAAAATAAGGCTGCCAGATATTCAATATGAAGCAGTAACCGTAGAGCAATCATATTCTCATGTCTGGCATTTGTTTGTAATAAGAACACAATACAGATCTGCATTGCAGCAGCATTTAAACGAGCAAGGAGTACAAACTCTTATTCATTACCCTATTGCACCGCATAAACAACAAGCTTACAAAGAATGGAATGACCAAAGCTATCCGCTCACGGAAGCCATGCATGAAGAAGTTTTAAGCTTGCCGATAAGTCCTGTGATGACAGATGAACAAGTGCAAGCAGTAATTTCAGCAATAAATTCGTTTACCGGTTGAGCTTAATTTCGTGACTCTGATTAAAACCAGTTTGCTCAACGCCATTGCAGTTGTTATAAAAATGCTGACTTTGCTTGGGCTTAATAAGATATTGGCTATCTATGTTGGCCCTGCGGGTTATGCTGCGTTAGGTCAGTTCCAGAATGCTGTACAGATGATTACAACGCTTGCCAGTGGCGCAATTAACACGGGTGTGACTAAATATACAGCTGAATATCACGAAGACGAATCCAAGCAGCATGCCGTATGGCGTACAGCAGGCACCATCTCACTGATTGGCTCGGTGTTGGTTGCAATTGCTGTGACTGCGTTCAACAAACCATTGGCGGGCTGGTTCCTTAAGGATGAAAGCCTAGGCAGTGTTTTTATCTGGTTTGCGGCAACATTGGTGCTGTTTGTGCTCAACACCCTCTTGCTTGCCATCCTCAATGGAAAAAAAGAGATACAGCGCTATGTAACCGCCAATATCGCCGGTAGCCTGTTTGCACTGGCAGTAACTACCGCAATGGCGATTCAACTGGGCTTGTATGGCGCACTGGTTGCTTTAGCAATTTATCAATCACTAACCTTCTTCGTCACTTTAACACTTACCTATAAAGCCAGCTGGTTCAAGCTGAGCTACTTACTTGGCGGCATAGACAAGCAAGCAGCTAAAAATCTGGCAAAATTCACTGCAATGGCACTCACCAGTGCCGCTTGTGTACCACTTAGCCATATCCTGATCCGCAACCACCTGGGCGAAACCCTTGGTTGGGAAGCAGCAGGCTATTGGGAAGCGATGTGGCGACTGAGTGCTGCCTACCTTATGTTGGTTACAACGACATTAAGCGTATATTACCTACCTAAACTTTCAGAGCTAAAAGATCCCGCTGAAATTAAAAAGGAAATATTGCAAGGTTATAAAATTATCCTACCGGTTGCGGCTGTGTGTGGTTTGGTTATCTACCTGCTTAGGGATTTTATAATCCGCGTGCTGTTTACAGCTGAGTTTGCCCAGATGGAAGTGTTATTTGGTTGGCAAATGGTGGGTGATACGTTGAAGATCGGTAGCTGGGTATTGGCTTATCTCATGTTGGGTAAGGCGATGGTGAAACTTTTTATATTATCAGAGATTGGGTTTGCCGCACTGTTTTATGGGTTGGTCTATTATTTTACGGGTATCGTTGGGCTTGAGGGGGGGGCTATAGCTCATGCCCTTAATTATTTTTTTTATTGGTCTTTTATGTTTTTTTGTATGAGACGCTATATTGATTAGTTCTTATCGAAATTATCATCCGCTAATTTTATTAGGTTTGAAGTAAGGTTTAATTTTAATGAGTGAACTTAAAGCAACAGTTGTAACATTAATATATAACGATGTCAGTTCATTGCTGGTGAGTGTTGAATCATTGATAAATCAGGATTACAGAAATTTTGAGTACTTAATTGTGGATGATAGTAGTGCTCAGGTTTCATCTGTAGTTTTAAATGAAGTGTTCTTGAAACTTGATTTAAATTCAGTAAAGTATAAGTATATCAAAAATGGTACTAATATTGGTACTGTTAAATCTTTTAATAAAGCTATTTTAAATTCTTCAGGTGATGTGATTGTTCCTCTATCCCCTGGTGATGTTTTTGTTTGTGATAAATCGATTGGAATGATAATGTCAAGATTTTCAAGTGGATGTGTTGATCTTCTGACTTATAAAAGCATAGAGTATTTATCTCAACCATATGATCTTGGGAGAAAGTTCAAGCAGAAATACTGGCACAGACGTATGCTTAATAAATCACCGCATGAGATATTGAAGTATATATTGTCATATGGAAATATAATATCGGGTGCTGCAACTTCTTATAGAAAAGATTTTTTGATTGATTGTGGCCTTTTTGATGAGAGGTATCGATTATTGGAAGATTATCCATTTTATATTAAGGTCTTGAGTTTTTGTAATTACAGCTATTTTGACGAGCCAATTATTCATTACCAGCTTGGCGGCGTTTCGACTTCTGGGTCAAGTTTATTATTAAGAGAGGATTATGCAATTTTATATGAAGATGTAATGAATGCGGGGAAAATTGATCCGGTGTTGCGTTATAAGTTTTCTGTTTTACATTTGTTTAGCACTTTTTCTAAAGTGAAGATTTTTTTCAAGCATCCAATTTTGTCGATAGCCTTGATTAGTAATAAATTGGTGGGAAGGTTATGAGTCATTCTGAATTTTGGGATATTTTCTATACTAATTTTAATACTTATATTTCTATATCACTTTTTGTCTTCATTTCGAGTTTTTCTCTTTTTAAATTGCTGCGTTTTAGTGTTTTTCATCCAGTTGTTTTTTATCTTTTTTTTAACTACCAGTTTGCCTTGATAGCTGTGATATTTCTTGATTGGCTGGGTTATATCGACAAGGATCTAAGTTTTTACTTTTACAGTTCGCAAGTTTCTTTTTGGTTTGGTTTTGTAATTATTTATTTGTTTAATAATTTATACACTAATTCTAGTCGTCAAAATATATCAGTTTTTCATCCCTCATCCACTCTTTCATTGACATATCGAATTTCATTTTATTTTTACCTTTTTTTATCTTTAACCTCATTTGTTTTTTTTGGTGTTCCAGCGCTAGCTGAGAGCAAGTGGAGCGTGTATTCATCTATTCCTCTTGCAGGGGTTATTGGTCGAATTTTGTCAGTCCTTCCATTTTTTATATTGGTTTGTCTGTTCTTATCCTATATATATCGCGGTAGGATCATGAGGTTTGATTACTTCGTTGGTGTGTCATTGGTTTTATTGGGAGCGCTGGGTGGCTCTAAAATATTTTTTTTGAAATATTTTTTTATTTTATATTTGGCTTATTTCGGAATTTCAAAGGTTGTTTCAGCTGTTGGGTCTATCGATCATATTAATATGGTTAAAAATAAATGGATTTTATATTTTGTTGGTATTGTTTCATTGTTGTTGGTTTTTATTTTGGTTTATTTTCATCAGTTGTATACGCGTTCCTTGTCTTTAAACCCAGTTATCCTGGTTTTAGAGCGTTTGGTCATGTCTGGTGATCTTCAAGCCTTGGGTTTCCCTAATTCTCTTGTAGATAGTATTAATCATGGTGAGGATCTTTTTAGCATAATTTTTTATGAGCTTAAAGGTTTTCTGAGTGTTCTTGGATTTACTGTTGTTGGAAATTCTATTGGGCTTAAAGTTATGCAGGAAGTTTATCCTCATTGGGATGTGAATGTGGGGCCCGCTTCAACTTTTGATGTGTTCTTTTATGTTTATTTTAAGGATATTTCACTTTTTTTATGCTTTATAGTCGGTGCTTTTGTTGGTCTCATTTCAACTCTCAGAATTAGGTTTAGGAGTGAGTTTCAACTTATTGCTTATGTTATTTTTGTTTTTGGTGGTTATGCGATAATATATAATCCGCAGATTTGGTTGTCTGATACTATTTTTAATTTTATTTTCTTTTTTTGCTTTTATATTTTTATTAAGTTTTGGGGTGTTGTCTGTGAAAAGTGAAATGAAATTTTGCGCTGTTATCTCTTTATATAATCCGAATATTTTGGAATTGAATAAGTTGCTGGCGGTTGCTTGTGATGTATTGGATTTTGTGTATCTTATTGATAACTCTGATGGTTATGTTGAGTATGGCGAATTTGGTTTTGATAATGTTGTTTTGATTCGCCAGGTTAATAGTGGAATTACAGGGGCTATGAATAGGGGGATCACTGAGAGCGCTTTTATATATGATTATTACTTGTTTTTGGATCAGGATAGCTTTTTTGAGCGTTCTAACTTAATCGCATATCTTAATGTTATAGCTTTGAATAATATGGCAATATCTGGCCCTGTTTCCATTAATGATTTTGGTGAATCGATACATTCTAAATTCTTTGATTCTTTTGATGAAGGTGGCGATAGTGATTTTATAGTTTTGAATAGAACACAACTATCTGGGCTTTGTGTTAGTAAGGCTTGTTTGTTGGATGTTGGCTTGTTTGATGAGAGATATTTTCTTAACCTGGGTGATACAGAGTGGTGCTTGCGTGCCCAAAGAAAAGGGTATTCAATTGTAATTCATAAAAATATTCATATGTGCCATCAATACGCTGAGGGGCGAAAACGCTTCCTTTTTTATGAATTTTTTATAAGTGAGCCTTTCAGACTTTATTATTGTTCAAGAGATTCTTTGAGACTGATGTTTTCACCTTCACCAATCGGAGTTAAATTTAAACTTACATTAAAATTGTTTTTTACGTTTTTTGAAATTATGATTACTGATAGAAGTGTTGAACGGTTTAAGTATTTTATTCGTGGCTTTTATTCATTTTTAATTGGCGAAAGCGGCCGGATGAAGTAGATGGTTAAGCATCCTCAATAATTTCCCTATATTATTTGGTTCCCTATGTTTTATTTTGCTGTACTTCTTTCTGTTTATGCTAAGGAAAAATCTCTTTATTTGGATCAGGCTTTGAAAAGTATTTATACCGATCAAATATTGAAGCCAGATCAAGTTGTTTTGGTTGTTGATGGGCCTGTTGGTGATTCGCTCAATAGAGTCATTCAAGTTTGGCAGCAGAACCTTGGCAGCGTTTTAACTGTTGTCTTTTTAGAAACTAATGTTGGATTAGCTAAAGCACTTAATGAAGGTTTGAGGTTTTGTAAGTTTGACCTTGTTGCGCGCATGGACACAGATGATATAGCTCTTCCAGCACGGTTTAAAAAGCAAGTTGATTTTATGATTAGTAATCCTGATATTTCTGTGTCTAGTGGCTGTATTGAAGAGTGGAGTCAGGACTTTTCAGCAAAAATCTCTGAAAGACGTTTGCCGTTAGATCATAATTCAATTTTAAGCTTTTCAAAAAAGCGTTCACCAATCAGTCACCCTGCGGTTATTTTTAGAAAATCTGCTGTTTTGGATGTTGGTGGTTATCCCGCTATCTATCCTGAGGATTATCCTTTATGGGGAACTATGCTTGCAAAGGGATATAAATTCTCCAATCTTCCTGATGTGTTATTAAAGATGCGTGTTGGAAATGCCTTGGTTGAGCGCAGGGGCAAAGAATTCCTTAAGGGTGAGATTAAGGTTTTCAAACATCTTTATTCAGTTGGCTTGATTAACCGGTATGAATTGTTTCGTAATGTATTTGTTCGTTCGTTTGTGCGTCTTTCCCCTGTTTTGGTTAAAAAAATACTTTATAAATATTTTCGGTAATAATTATGATTTTAGTCACCGGCGGAGCCGGCTATATCGGTTCTCATACCTTGGTTGAGCTTGCATTCGCTGGGTTCGATTTTGTTGTGCTGGATAACCTGTGCAATTCATCTTCCGTTTCTTTACAGCGTGTGCAGGCCATTACCGGTAAGTCAGTTGAGTTTGTACAGGGCGATATCCGTGATGCCGAGCTGTTACAGCAAGTGTTTGCTCGTTACTCCATTAGTGCGGTAGTGCATTTTGCTGGGCTGAAAGCCGTAGGTGAAAGTGTGGCGCAGCCGTTGCGCTATTACGATAACAACGTACACGGTAGCCAGGTGTTGTTGCAGGCAATGGCCGATGCGGGTGTTTTTAGCATTGTGTTTAGTTCGTCGGCTACGGTGTATGGTGATGTAGAAGAAATTCCCTATCGTGAAAGTATGAAAGTTGGTCGGCCAACGAACCCTTATGCACGTAGCAAGTTAATGGTTGAAGATATTTTGCGGGATTTAGCAATATCTGAACCGCGCTGGCGTGTTTCTATTTTGCGTTATTTCAACCCTGTTGGCGCTCATGAGAGTGGCCGTATTGGTGAAGATCCGAATGGTATCCCCAATAATCTGCTCCCATTTATAACGCGTGTTGCTGTCGGTAAGTTGCCACAGTTGTCGGTGTTTGGGGGCGATTACCCAACTCATGATGGTACAGGGGTTCGCGATTACATCCATGTGGTAGATTTAGCGCAAGGGCATGTGATGGCGCTCAATTATCTGTCACAGCACTCTGGTGTTCACACCTGGAATCTAGGTACAGGGCAAGGGTATTCCGTGCTGGATATCATTCATGCTTTTGAGGCAGCCAGTGGCGTTAGCATTCCTTATAAGATTGTAGATCGACGTGCCGGTGATATTGCTGAGTTTTATGCGGACTCCTCCAAGGTGTTAAGCGAGTTGGGCTGGCAGGCGCAGTTGGGGTTAGAACGGATGATGGCGGACTCCTGGCGTTGGCAGAAGAATAATCCCAATGGTTACGGGAGTTAACCAATTATGAATAGTGCTCTGCTGACAGGTTCTACGGGCTTTGTCGGCTCTGCTTTGCTATCTGAACTTAAAAAGTTACCTGATTTTCGGGTGGTTTCTGCGGTTCGTTCTGCTGTTGTTTCTGCTTCTGATGATGTTGTTGTGGTTGGCAATATTGATGGCACTACGGATTATTCCTCGGCACTTAACGGTGTTGATGTAGTGGTTCACTCTGCCGCGCGTGCGCACGTTATGCGTGATGAAGTGGCCGATCCGCTGGCGGAATACCGTAAGGTAAACGTAGAAGGTACGCTGAACCTTGCCAAACAGGCTGTTGCTGCGGGTGTTAAGCGGTTTGTTTTTATCAGCACTATTGGTGTGCATGGTCTTAATTCGTCACGGCCCTTTAAAGAGACGGATACCGAAGCACCGCATGATGCTTATGCAATTTCTAAGTACGAAGCGGAGCAAGGTTTACGGAAGTTAGCTACTGAAATAGGTTTGGAGGTGGTTATTATCCGCCCACCTCTGGTTTATGGTGGGGCTGCGCCGGGTAATTTCAGAAGTTTGATTAACCTGGCAAGCAAGTCTGTGCCTTTGCCCTTTGGTGCTGTGAATAACCACCGCAGCATGGTGTATGTGGGTAATTTGGTGAGTTTTATTATTCGCTGCATTCAGCACCCTGCGGCTGCCAACCAAACCTTTTTGGTGTCGGACGGTGAAGATGTTTCACTGCGTAATCTGGTTACCTATATTCGCTTGTGCCTGGGCCTTTCGACGCGTTTGCTGCCGGTGCCGGTAGGGTTGTTTAAGCTGGCTGGTGCGTTAACGGGTAAGCGGGGTGTGGTGGATCGTTTAGTGGGTGATTTACAAGTGGATTCCTCCAAGGCCCGTACGTTGCTAGAATGGGTGCCGCCGTTTACGGTAAGCCAGGGTATTGAAGCGACCGTGGCCGATTTTATGAGTAAGGAATAATAACGTGTTTCGTTTTTTTGATTTTACCTTTGCCTTGTTAGGGCTGATTTTTGCTTTCCCTGTGTTGTTGGCTATTTATGTGCTTGGTCTTTTCGATACCGGCTCACCGTTGTTTCGTCAGGAGCGAGTAGGGCGACACCAGAAGCCATTCGTGTTGGTTAAGTTTCGTACGATGAAGATCGATACCGCGTCGGTAGCCAGTCATTTGGCGTCCAGTGCATCGATTACCCGTATGGGGGCCTTCCTGCGTAAAACCAAACTCGATGAGTTGCCACAGTTGTGGAATGTGCTCAAAGGCGAAATGAGTCTGGTCGGCCCCCGCCCAGGGCTGTTTAATCAACAGGAGTTAACGACTGAGCGTGCTCAGCGTGGTGTGTTCGATGTGCGCCCGGGCATCACCGGGTTGGCGCAGGTTAGCGATATTGATATGTCGACGCCAAAACTGTTGGCTGAAACCGATCAGCGTATGATTCGTGAGCTTACCCTGGCTCATTATTTTAAATATATCCTGATGACGGTGCTTGGTAAGGGCGCGGGTGATCGGGTACGCCCGTCTTAGTTAGTGGCAGCGGCTTGTGCGGTAATCAGTTATTGCCACGCAGTACGGTATGTGAAGGATTGGGAGGTTGTGATGTTAAGGACTGCAGATCGCTTGCGTGAGCGTTTGATCCGTTTGCCACGGCGTTCGAAGCGTGTGCTGCAGGTCATTGTCGATGTGCTGTTGCTGTGGTGTGCGCTGTGGCTGGCGTTTATCGTGCGCTTGGGTGACTTCAAAGCAGTTGATCCTTTAGGCCATCACGCCTGGATCTTTGTAATTGTGCCCTTGATTTCAGTGCCCATTTTCATCCGCATGGGCATGTATCGCGCGGTGATGCGCTTTTTCGGTAACGATGCGCTTAAGAGCATTTTTAAGGCAATTTCCCTCTCTGCGTTATTCCTGGCGTTGACGATCTATTGGTATCGCGACGCGCCTGTGCCGATTCCACGTTCGATGGTGCTGAATTTCTGGTGGCTTAGTCTGACGTTGATTGGCGGGGTGCGCTTGCTGATGCGTCAGTACTTTATGGGTAATTGGTATTCGGCTGAGCATCCCCGTCTTCTTACAGGGGACCGTGGTTTGCCCCGCGTTGCGATTTATGGGGCCGGTGCGGCGGGGAATCAGTTACTGGCCGCCCTGCGTTTGGGGCGTTCGCTGGCGCCCGTTGCCTTTATTGATGATGATGCAACCATCGCCAACCGGGTGATTGCCGGGTTGCGGGTGTACAAGCCCAAGCACACCCAACAGATGATCGAAGAAACTGGCGCCCAGGAAATTCTGCTTGCGGTGCCTTCTGCCTCGCGTGCGCGTCGCAGGGAGATCCTCGAATTGCTTGGCCAGTACAGCCTGCACGTACGTAGCGTGCCAGGTTTAATGGACTTGGCCAGTGGTCGGGTTAAGGTAGATGAGGTGCAGGAGGTCGATATTGCTGACCTGTTGGGACGTGATCCGGTACCGCCGCAGAAGGCCTTGTTTGAGCGTTGCATACGTAACCAGGTGGTCATGGTGACCGGCGCGGGTGGCTCGATTGGCTCGGAGCTATGCCGACAGATCCTGTCCAATGAGCCGAAGACCCTGTTGCTGTTTGAGCACAGCGAATTCAATCTTTACAACATTCATTCCGAGCTGGTAAGCCGCATCAAGCGTGAGTCCCTGGCCATTCAGTTGATTCCAATTCTGGGCTCAATTCGCAACCCGGAGCGGCTCGAGGACGTGATGTCGAGCTGGGCGGTGAATACGGTCTATCACGCGGCAGCTTACAAGCATGTGCCGATGGTCGAGCACAATATTGCTGAAGGTGTGCTGAATAATGTATTCGGCACCCTGTTTACCGCTCAGGCAGCTCTAAAGGCTGGAGTTGCGCATTTCGTGCTGATTTCGACTGACAAGGCTGTGCGGCCCACCAATGTGATGGGCAGCACCAAGCGTTTGGCTGAGATGGTACTGCAGGCGCTTAGCCGCGAACAGGCTCCGGTACTTTTTGGTAAAGGCGAGGTGCTCAAGGAGGTCAACAAAACCCGCTTCACAATGGTGCGCTTTGGCAATGTGCTTGGATCGTCCGGTTCGGTCATCCCCCTGTTTCATGAGCAAATCCGGCGTGGTGGGCCTGTGACGGTTACGCACCCAAATATTACACGTTATTTCATGACTATCCCTGAGGCGGCCCAGTTGGTGATTCAGGCGGGGTCGATGGGGGAGGGCGGAGACGTCTTCGTGTTGGATATGGGGGAGCCAGTGAAGATCGCCGAGCTAGCAGAGAAGATGATTCATCTCAGTGGCTTGAGTGTGTGTTCTGCTGAAAACCCGCAGGGTGATATTACTATCGAGTTCACAGGGCTCCGGCCGGGAGAGAAGCTCTATGAGGAGTTGCTGATTGGGGATAACGTCAGCCCGACCGAGCATCCGATGATCATGCGTGCCAACGAAGAAATGCTGTCTTGGGAGGAGTACAGGAAAGTGCTTCTTGCTTTGGAGGATGCAGTTGGGCGTGAGGACTACGAGCGGGTTCGGGCGTTATTGCGCGAAACCGTGAGTGGTTATCGGCCTGACGGTGAGATTGTTGATTGGTTGTACTTACAGAGACGTTTAGTAAGCGCTCCATAAACCCCGCCCGCCAGGACGGGATTTATTTTCAGGAAGCAGGAGCAGAAGCCGGCGAGCAGTTCCAAGGCAGCAGCGCTTCGTAGTCCTCAACGCTCTGTGCTGTTGGCAGGCGTTCGAGGATGTGGCGCAGCCAGGCGTAAGGCTCCTGGCCATTGGCCTTGGCGGTTTCGATCAGGCTGTAGATCTGCGCGCTGGCCGTGGCCCCCTTGGGCGTGTCGCTGAACAGCCAGTTCTTGCGCCCGATGACGAAGGGGCGGATGGCGTTCTCGGCACGGTTTCGGCAGTGATCGGCGCCGCTTCGCAGGCCTTGCAGGCGTAGGTCTTGCGGATATGGCGGATGGCCCGCACCTGCATCGGGATGATCTCCAGCTGTTCGCTGGTCTCCTCGCCGATGAGCTGTTTGCAGGCGCCACAGGCGCAAGTCAGCTCGTGCTCGGGCAGGTCGTGGATGACCTCGACACGCGGCAGGTTGGCCGGCAACGGCTTGCGCTTGCCACGGCGCTTGACCGGTGCCACGACTTCTTCAGCTTCGGCTGGTGCGGCGGACAGCGCTTCGATCAGCTCTTCGGCCTCGTTGAACATGGCCAACTGCGGCGAGTCGGTATCTTCAGGGCTGCGCTCGGACTAGGGCGAGAACAACTTGTGGCGCAGCAGGGCGACCTGTTCCTGCAATTGCAGAATCAGAGCCTTGAGCAGGACAAGATCAGCCGAGGCTTTTGAATTTGGCTCCGCGATCTGGACTCGACAGCGCAGCTGAACGCGCTTCAGCGCAGCCCCGGAGGGGCAAACGAAGCGAATAGCCTGGGACGTGGTCCCTGGTGAGAGTCTGCAGGCAAAAAAAACCAGCGGTTAGGCTGGGTTCTTGAATTTGGCTCCGCGACCTGGACTCGACAGCGCAGCTGAGCGCGCTTCAGCGCGGCCCCGAAGGGGTGAGCGAAGCGAATAACCTGGGACGTGGTCCCTGGTGAGAGTCCGCAGGCAATAAAAAACCCAGCACTAGGCTGGGTTCTTGAATTTGGCTCCGCGACCTGGACTCGACAGCGCAGCTGAACGCGCTTCAGCGCGGCCCCGAAGGGGTGAGCGAAGCGAATAACCTGGGACGTGGTCCCTGGTGAGAGTCCGCAGGTAATAAAAAACCCAGCACTAGGCTGGGTTCTTGAATTTGGCTCCGCGACCTGGACTCGAACCAGGGACCCAATGATTAACAGTCATTTGCTCTACCGACTGAGCTATCGCGGAACAACGTCGCGTATGTTACTGATTAAAAAGGGGAAGTCAACACTTTGCGGTGACTTCTATCTGGCCGCGACGCGTTTGGTTTGGTGGGCGAGGCTTTGGCCGCGACAGCGGTGGTAGAGCGCGGCTGATGCGCAATACCGCTGTCTGGGTATTGGTGTAGAAGCTCGGCCCGGGGCGAAGCGTTTGGTTGTGCGGTGTTCTTGCGATTCGCCGCGAGGCGCGGCTCCTACAGGGGGAGGTGGTGCCTGTGGTGCTTGCGTAGGAGCCCCGCCCCGGGGCGAAGCGTTTGGTT
>Ga0228664_1000635_pt1 | contig 20149 bp, 21 predicted proteins | sample 78DmetaG_FD_183029 | JGI IMG/M metagenome (GOLD analysis project Ga0228664, IMG submission 183029) | Seawater microbial communities from Monterey Bay, California, United States - 78D | ecosystem: Environmental > Aquatic > Marine > Coastal | place: USA: California | collected 2016-09-26 | reverse complement strand
CGTTAATGGTACTCAAGCAACTTTAGAAAGAGATGTACAAGGAGGAATAGAGGTGGTTGAAGTTGATTTCCCATTTGTTTTAAGCGCATCTAAGGGAATGGCAGAACAAAGAATTCCCAACATGAGAGGAATCATGGCAGCTCGAACAAAACCTTTAAATGTTATAACACCTACAGATCATAACCAATTGACATCAGTAGTTAAATTTGAATTACCTGCCCCAAAAACGGGTTGTAAATATTTAGATCCGGAAAGTATGGATGAATTAGTAGAGTTATTACATAATGAAACAAAAGTTATTTAATTATGTCAGTATTAGTATTTGTTGAAATTAAAAATAAATTAAGTAAGGCTGCCAAGGAAGCCATTACTTACGGAAAGAATTTAGGCGAAGTTAATGTAGTTACTTATGGAAATGCAAGTGACGAAGTTCTTTTGGAAATGGGAGATTATGGTGCTAAGACTATTTTAGTCTACAGAAAGATTAATGAACCAAATGATCAAGTTATTTCTAAGCTTATCTTAAAAGCAGTTGACAATCTTGATGCAGAATTTATTCTTCTTTCTCAAGACCAAACAGGAAAATCTATTGGACCAAGGGTTGCAGCAAAATTAGAAGCAGGACATGTTTCAGGTGCTATTTCCTTACCGGAAGCCTCAGCTGATTTTACGGTAAAAACCAATGTTTATTCTGGAAAAGCAATTGCATACGTCTGTGTCCACTCAGATAAAAAAGTTATATCCATACTTCCAAATTCGATTCAACCGGTAGAAAATAAAGTCGATGCATCTGTTTCAGAGCTCGAGGAGGATTTAGGTAATGGAAGAATTAAGTCTGTGGACTTAAAACCTTTAGGTGACGGTATACCATTACCTGAAGCAGAACTAGTAGTTTCTGCTGGCAGAGGATTGAAAGGCCCTGAGAATTGGGGAATAGTTGAAGATTTAGCACTTTCTTTAGGTGCTACTACAGCATGTTCTAGGCCGGTTGCAGATATTGGATGGAGACCTCATCACGAACATGTTGGTCAAACTGGTGTTGCTATCAGACCTAACCTTTATATTGCTGCAGGTATTTCAGGAGCTATTCAACATTTAGCTGGTGTAAATGGAAGTAAGGTTATTGTTGTTATTAATACAGATCCTGAAGCACCATTTTTTAAGGCTGCAGATTACGGTGTAGTTGGAGATGCATTTGAAGTATTGCCAAAATTAACTGCGGCAATCAACAATTTTAAAGCTTCACAAAGATAATTTCTTAATATTTGGTTATCTTTATATTTAACTCAAAATGTAGGTTTACGTTTATTTTTATATGGATAAAATCAAGTTAGATATTGCCGGATTGTCCTACAGTCAAACTCAGTCAGGAGCTTATGCTTTGGTTCTTTGTGAAGTGATTGGTAAAAGAAGACTACCAATTATTATTGGTGGATTTGAAGCTCAAGCTATAGCAATTGAGTTAGAAAAAATGACACCAAGTAGACCTTTAACTCACGACTTATTTAAAAACTTTTCCGATCATTTTAATATAAACTTAGTAGAAGTAATTATATACAATTTAGTGGAAGGAATTTTTTTTGCAAAACTTATTTGTGAGCAAGAAGGAAAAGAAGTGGAAATTGATTCTAGAACTTCGGATGCTATTGCTTTAGCTGTTAGATTTGAATGTCCTATTTATACTTTTGAATTTGTCTTAAGTTCTGCAGGTATTATTTTAGATGACGATGATGTGGAAGATTTGGAGGAAATTAATTCTGAGATAAACTTAGAGGAAATCACTAAAAACCCTACTGAAAGAATGAGTCTTAAAGAACTCAAAAAGCATCTAAAAAAATCAATTGACAATGAAGATTACGAAGCAGCTTCAAGATTTAGAGATGAAATTAACAAAAGAAAAGAAAACTAAAACTTTCACAGCACTAATTTTTTATTTGACTTTAAACCTTATACTAACAGGTTGCTCAAATTCAATAGAAAATAAATTAATAGGATTTTGGGAAATTGATTATATAGAATTCAAGGACCAAAAAATCTCAACCGTTCCAGTTGACGAAAAGTACACCATGAAATTGACTAAAAAAACCAATAAAAGACAGTTCTCTATCGATGGAGTCAAAGGGTCTTGGTTACTAGATGATTCTATGTTGTTATTTGAAAATATTCCAGAATCAAAAACTTACATTGATTCTATGTTTGTTGTTAATGATATAAATGGAAATTCTTCTATTGTTCTTCAAAATGGAGATCAAAAAATTGCTACAATTAAAGAGGGATTCGTTGTTCCGGAAAAAGTAAAATATAAAATGAAAATTATTTCTGTTAACTTAGACCAATTAATCCTTCAAATTGATGGAGATTTTCATACCTATAATAAAGTAAACTAATATTTTGGACATTTCTTTTGTTTCTGTTTTAAGAGGTATAGTTGGGATTGCAGTTGTTGTTTCAATAGCCTTTTTATTTAGTGAGAAAAAGTCGAAAATACCCTGGAAAATAGTTGGCATTGGACTTTTGTTTCAAATTGTTCTAGCATTTTTAATTTTAAATCCTTTTGGGGTTTCTTTTCTTGAATATTTCAGATTAGGTTTCCAACTTTTAGGAAAGATGTTTGTTGCTATTCTTGATTTTAGTAAAGCTGGAGCTGACTTTCTTTTTGGCTCTTTTTTAGATACAGAAAAACATGGATTTCTTTTTGCGTTTCAAGTTTTACCTACCATTATCTTCTTTTCAGCTTTAACGAGTTTATTGTTTTATATGGGGGTAATCCAAAAAATAGTATATTATTTTGCTTTAATAATGACCAAAGTTTTAAATCTTTCAGGTGCTGAAAGTCTTTCAGTTGCGGGAAATATTTTCTTAGGACAAACAGAATCTCCACTAATGATTAAAGCTTATTTGGCAAAAATGTCAAGATCTGAATTACTTTTGGTAATGACTGGAGGAATGGCTACTCTGGCTGGTGGAGTTCTTGCTGCTTACATTGCATTTTTAGGAGGAGACGATCCTATTGAAAGATTAATATTTGCAAAGCATTTACTGGCAGCCTCTTTCATGGCTGCCCCTGGGGCTGTAATTATTTCTAAAATTCTAATTCCCCAAACCCAAGAAATTGATTCAAATGTTGAAGTTTCTAAAGAGAAAATAGGTAGTAATGTTTTAGATTCTATTTCAAATGGAACTGTGGAAGGACTGAAACTAGCAGTGAATGTTGCTTCCATGCTTTTGGTTTTTATAGCTTTTCTTGCAATGGGTAATTTTATACTATTAAAAATAGGCTCTTTTACGGGATTAAATTCTCTTATTAATGATTTTAGCAATGGTCAATTTTCGGAGCTTTCACTTCAGGTTATATTGGGCTATATTTTTGCGCCTTTAATGTGGCTTTTGGGTGTATGTAGTGAGGATATTACGATTGTTGGAAGATTAATTGGTGAAAAATTAATAATGACAGAGTTTATAGGTTACATAAGCCTTGGAGATTTAAAATCCACAGGGTCTTTTGCACAAGAGAAATCCATAACAATGGCTACTTACATGCTATGTGGTTTTGCTAACTTTGCTTCAATTGGTATTCAAATTGGAGGAATTGGTTCTCTAGCTCCTAGTAAAAGAAAACTCCTATCGGAACTAGGAATGAAGGCTCTATTGGCAGGAACATTGGCCTCTCTTTTATCTGCTACAATCGTTGGGATGACTTATTAACTTTTCGTTGATAAGTTTTTAAATCATTTCTTAATTTTTGAATAAATACATTCTATTTTTAGAGCACAAAATCTTTATGAAACAATACCATAAATTATTATCCCATATTCTTGAAAAAGGTGTTCAAAAAGGAGATAGAACCGGAACTGGAACCCTAAGTACATTTGGTTATCAAATGAGATTTGATCTTTCAGATGGCTTTCCGCTACTAACCACAAAAAAACTTCATTTAAAATCTATAATTCACGAATTACTTTGGTTTATAAAAGGAGAAACAAACACCAAGTATTTAAAGGAAAATAATGTTAAAATATGGGACGCTTGGTCTGATGAAAATGGTGATTTAGGTCCGGTTTATGGGCATCAGTGGAGAAACTGGAACTCAGACGGAGTGGATCAAATTAGTATTTTAATTGATCAAATTAAAAATAACCCTAATAGCAGAAGAATGATTGTATCTGCATGGAATCCAAGTGTTCTTCCAGATACTTCTGAGAGTTTCTCTACAAATGTTGCCAATGGGAAAGCTGCTTTGCCTCCTTGTCATGCTTTTTTTCAATTTTATGTTTCTGAAGGAAAATTATCTTGTCAATTGTACCAAAGAAGTGCTGATACTTTTCTTGGTGTTCCATTTAACATAGCGTCTTACGCTTTATTTACCATGATGATTGCTCAAGTAACTAATTTAGAGGTTGGAGATTTCATTCATACGTTTGGGGATGTTCATTTGTACAATAATCATCTGCAACAAGCAAAAGAGCAATTATCTAGAGATTTTCGTAGTCTTCCTACAATGAAGATTAATCCGAAAATAACAAATATCAACGACTTTAAGTATGAAGATTTTGAGTTAATTAATTATGATCCACATCCACATATAAAAGCAGCTGTTTCCGTATGATTATTTCTATAATAGTGGCTATCGGCAAAAACCAAGTTATTGGAAAAAATAATCAATTAATTTGGCACCTCCCAAAAGACATGAAATTTTTCATGGATACAACCATGGATACTGTGGTAATAATGGGAAGGAAAAATTATGAAAGTATTCCAAAAAAATATAGACCATTAAAAAACAGAAAAAATGTTATTATTACTAGAAATAAGTCTTATAAAGCAGAGGGTTGTATTGTAGTCAATAGCATTGGTGAAAGTCTAGAAGTTCTTAATAATATTGAAAACAAAGAAGTATTTGTTATAGGAGGTGGAGAAATTTATAAAAAATTCTTAGAAAAAGGATTAATAGATAGAATGTATATAACCCATATTGACGAACATTTTGATGGGGATACTTTTTTCCCAAAAGTTAATTATGAATTTTGGAAATCGTCAGAAATTCTTGTTCATAAAAAAGATGAAGTTAATCCTCATGACTTCAAGATAATGGTTTATGATAAATTAATTTAGGCTACTTTAAGTTTGCTAATTTTTGATTTTGAAAACTGTTTTTCAGCATAGGACAAATCAATAACTAATTTCTTTATTTTTTGATCTGGAGCATTAAACATAGAATCTGTAAGAATTGCTTCGCAAATGGATCTTAGACCTCTAGCACCTAAATTTAAAAGCATTGCTTTTTGAACAATAAAATCTAAAACCTCTTTCTTAATAATTAGGTTTATTTCATCCATCTCAAATAATTTGACATACTGTTTGGTAAGCGCATTTTTAGGTTCTGTTAAAATACTCAATAAGGTTTCTTCACTTAGCGGATGAAGATAGGTTAGAACAGGAAATCTTCCAATAAGTTCTGGGATTAATCCATATTTTTTGACATCAAGTTGATTAACATTGGATAGTATTTTTTCATCGTTAAAATTCGCATCAGATAAGGTGTTAAATCCAATAGACTGACTTTTCACCCTTCTTTCAATTATTTTAGAAATTCCGTCAAAAGCTCCACCGCAGATGAAAAGTATATTTTTGGTGTCAATTTGAATCATTTTTTGTTCAGGATGCTTTCTACCGCCTTGAGGTGGAACATTTACTATCGCACCTTCTAAAAGCTTAAGCATTGCTTGTTGTACACCTTCCCCAGAAACATCTCTTGTAATCGATGGATTATCACTTTTTCTAGCAACTTTATCAATTTCATCTATAAAAACTATTCCTCTTTCTGCCGCTTCAACATTGTAGTCTGCCGCTTGAAGAAGTCTTGAAAGAATACTTTCAACATCTTCACCAACATAGCCAGCTTCAGTAAGAACTGTAGCATCAGCAATACAAAATGGTACTTTTAAAAGGTTAGCAATAGTTTTTGCAAGTAGTGTCTTTCCAGTTCCAGTTTCACCAACCATGATAATATTAGATTTTTCTATCTCAATATTGTCATTGGTTTTATTTTTTTGGGTGAGTCTTTTGTAGTGATTGTAAACAGCAACCGACAATACTTTCTTAGCTTCATCTTGTCCAATTACATGCAGTCCTAAATTTTCTACAATTTCTTTTGGAGTAAGAAGTTTAAGAGTATTCTCAATTTCATTTTTAGATTTTATTCCACCTTCTTCTTTGACTATTAAATGAGCTTGAGTGATACAAGAATCACAAATGTGACCAGTTATTCCTGCAATAAGTACATTTACCTCTTTCTTTTCTCTACCACAAAATGAGCATCTTATACTATCTTCTGAAGTTTTTGACATAGTTTATTTTCTAGTTAATACTTCATCAATCATCCCATAATCTTTTGCTTCTTGAGATGTCATCCAGTAGTCTCTATCACTATCTTTCCAAACTGAATCGTAATCTTTTTTAGTATGATGAGAGATAATATCGTAAAGTTCTTTCTTTAATTTCTGTATCTCTCTAGCTGTAATTTCTATGTCTGAAGCCTGACCTTGTGCACCACCTAGCGGTTGGTGAATCATAACTCTTGAATGTTTCAGTCCAGTTCTTTTCCCATCTTCTCCAGCACATAATAGTACAGCCCCCATGGATGCGGCCATTCCTATACAAATAGTAGATACATCTGGTTTAATATATTGCATAGTATCATAGATACCAAGACCTGCGTAAACTGAACCTCCTGGGGAATTAATATAAATTTGAATATCTCTTTTGGAATCAATGGACTCTAAAAAAAGTAATTGGGCTGTAATTATATTGGCCACATAATCGTCTATAGCAGTTCCAAGAAAAATAATTCTATCCATCATTAATCTTGAAAAAACATCCATTACCGCAATATTCATTTGCCTTTCTTCAATAATATTTGGGGTCATTCCAACGGGTACGTTAGGTAATATTGAACTATAACTGTCTAAGGTAGAACTGGATATTCCCATGTGTTTTGTGGCGTACTTTCTAAACTCTTCACTACTGTTGATCATAATATTTTTCTTTATTTAAAGTTAGGAATTTATTGAGACAGCTCTGCAACCTTTTTAGTAAAATCTTCATGAGAAATAAACTTATCGTTAATTTTCAAGGTGTTTTTAAGATATTCCATCACTTTTTTATCGTAGATCATATCGTTGATTTTTCTAGCTTCTTCGTTATTTGAAAGCACTTTTTGAGCTGTTTTTTTCAATTCATCTTCTTCGGGAATCATCATTCCATATTGAACGTATTGATTACCCATTAACTCCATTGTGAAATTTAATAACTCCTCTCCATCAACTTTTATTTCTTGATCTTTAATAATGAAATTTTCAATTAATTGCCATTTTAAACCTTCCGCATATCTATCATATTCTTTTTCAACATCTTCTTTTTTTGCTTCTTTGTTAGAAGAGAGTATCCATTTTTTTAAAAAATTATCAGGTAATTTAATTTTTAGTTTTTTTATAAGGTTTGTAGAGATTTCATTTTTTAAAAGTCTATCTATATCTACGACAAACATTTTGTTTAAGTCTTCATTTACTTTAGTTCTAAACTCTTGTTCATTCTTAGCTTCCCCAGCACCATATATTTTATCAAAAAGTACTACATCAATATTTGCGGGCTCTAAAGTTTTAATCTCGTTAACAGTCATTAAAACATCATTTATATAATGTTTAGCTTTTTCTTTATCAATTCCAAGCATTGCCGCCATATCTGCCTCTCCTCTTGAGATTTTCTTAGGGTCTAGTTGGAATGTGTCTGTAGGCTTACAACCTGTAAGTTTTTTCTTTGATTTTTTGTCTGTAATAAATTCCAACGACACTGTAGAACTTTGGTTAAATCCATCAATAACTATATTTCCGCTCTGGTCTAATTCTTTGAAATTAGCCATAATCATATCTCTCTCACCAGCCTTATCTACACTAGTAAGTTTTCCGTATCTTCTTGCATAGTCATCTATCTGCTTGTCAATTAATGCTTCATTAATTTTTGGTTGGTATTTTGTGTACTTTAATCTTCCAGGCAAATCAGGTAAAATTTCTGGCGCTAATCCCAATTCATACTTAAATTCAAAGTCTGAAGGTTGGTTCCAATCTATTTTTATTTTTTCGTCTTCAATTGGAAGAGGATTCCCCAAAATATTAAGCTTGTTTTCAGTTATGTGATCGTAAATTGACTTGTTGAGTAACTTGTCAATTTCCTCAGCTAAAATTGAAGGTCCGTATTTTTTCTTGATAATGCTTGTAGGAACGTGCCCTTTTCTAAAACCTGGAAGTTGCATTTGTTTCCTATGATTTTTTAATGAAGACTCGTAGGGAGTTTTATAATCTTCGTTCGAAATTTTTACAGTAAGAACAGCATTTAGGGAATCAATTTTCTTTACGCTAACATCCATGTTTTTTATTTAATATAAAAATGGCATAAAGCTATCTCTATGCCATTAGGTTATTTGGTACGGGTGAAGGGAGTCGAACCCCCACGCCTTGCGGCACTAGATCCTAAGTCTAGCGTGTCTACCAATTCCACCACACCCGCATTTATTGTAATGCTTTTAAAAAGCAGTTTGCAAATTTATTCAATTTTATCAAATAGAAAAGCTCAAAAATAATTTTCTGCTACCTTTATAGTTATATTTTTGCAATAATATGTTATCAATCGACCTTTCAGAAGTTGGAGTTCCAAAAGCTCATCATTATTTATTAGGCGCAGTAGGTCCAAGACCAATTTGTTTTGCAAGTACAATAGACGAAAAAGGTAGGCCAAATCTAGCTCCTTTTTCTTTTTTCAATGTATTCAGTTCTAACCCACCAATTGCTGTTTTTTCACCATCTCGTAGCGGAAGAACAGGCCAACATAAAGATACCTTTAACAATGTAAAGAAGTTAAAACAAGTTGTTATCAACCTAGTTAATTATAAAATGGTGGAACAAATGTCTCTAGCAAGTTCCCCTTATCCACCAGAAACAGACGAATTTGTTAAAAGTGGCTTAACCCCATTAAAGTCAGAATTAATAAAACCTTTTAGGGTCAAAGAAGCTCCAGTTCAGATGGAATGTGAAGTAATCGAAATAAAAGAATTGGGTCAGAGTGGGGGCGCCGGAAATTTAGTAATATGCAAAATTTTAAAGATGCATATTTCAAAAGAATTATTAAATAATGAAAAAATGATAGATCAAGAAAAAATTGATCTTGTAGCGAGAATGGGAGGTGATTGGTATTGTAGAACAGATAGTAATTCTATGTTTGAAATTAAAAAACCGATAAGTACTAAGGGTATTGGTTTTGATAAGATGCCCACTGAAGTATTAAATAGTACTATTCTCTCAGGAAATGATTTGGGTAAACTTGGAGGAATTGAAGCTTTGCCAGATGAAACCGATGTTAATGAGTTTAGATTAATGGAGCTTAGTGAACTTTTTTTAGAATTTGAAGACAATGCCAAAGCTTTGGAAATTGCATTACACAAGAAAGCAAAATATTTTTTAGGGAAAAATGAATTGAAAGCAGCATGGAAAACGCTACTTTCGTTTAATAATTAAATAGAACAATGGAACTTAAATTAAATGGTAAAGTAAAGTTAATTTTAGATTTACAATCTTGGGATTCAGGCTTTACAAAAAGAGAATTTGTAATTACTACTAATGAACAATATCCTCAAGATGTTAAATTGGAATGTATTAAAGATAAAACAAGCCTTTTAGATGGCTTAGCAGAGGGAGATGAGGTAGAAGTCTCTTTTAATGTAAGAGGAAATGAATACAATGGCAAGTATTATGTAAATTTACAGGCTTGGAGACTAAATAAAAGTTCTGGCGAATCTGCACCCAGTGAACAAGCTCCATCCGAACCCGATTTTGAACCAGTTGGTGACGATGACGATGATTTACCATTTTAATTAAATCTATTAAATGTCCCTCATTGAAAAATATATTAAAGGGATAAGGTTTTTATTACCATCTCCATTTTCCATAGCTTTATTATTAACTCTTTTTACTATTTTTTTGGCTTTAATTTGGCCAGACCACAGTTTATCAGAAAATCAAAATTGGTTAAATAAATTTGTAAATATTCTCAATTCTTGGAATAATGGTCTTTGGAATGTAAAGGGACTAGCATTTGCTATCCAAATGATGTTGATGCTTTTGTTGGGGCATGTTTTAGCTTTAAGCAGTCCTGTTAATGCAGCAATCAATCAACTTATTCCATTTTGTAGTAATAATGCTAGAAGTGCGTTAATCATCACATTTTTTACTTTAATTATAAGCTGGTTTAATTGGGGTTTAGGGCTGGTTTTTGGAGCTATTTTTTGCAAAAAGATAATGGATTATGCTGCTAAATCGTCTATTGGACTTAATCATGGGTTGATTGGGGCTTGTGGTTATTCCGGATTAATGATATGGCATGGTGGAATTTCAGGTTCGTCCTTGGTGAAAATATCTGAAAGAGGACACCTAACAGATTTAGCTCCTGAAAGTGTAAAAAGTAATGTTCCGGAGTTAATAGATTTTTCTAATACCGTATTTTCTAATATGAATATTGTTGTAACATGTTCTTTGTTAGTTGCTTTGCCAATTACCATGTATGTTTTAGGAAAAAAAACTAAAGTAGTTGTTCCAAATGTAAAATCGACAACAGAGAAAGATATTCAGAAAAATAATTTAATTGGTCTTGAAAAACTTGACCACTCCAAATTTATAGGTTTGTTCGTTGGTTTTTTTATCCTTTTGTTTTGTGTTTATTTGGCAATTAGTCATCCATACAAAAGCTCTTTTCAATTTATCAATCCTAATTATTTAAATTTAACCTTGCTAGGTTTAGCACTGGTTTTTCATGGTAAGATTTTTACTTTTTTAAAAGCAATTGAAAAATCTATTGGTGGAACCGCAGGTATACTTATTCAATTTCCCCTATATTTTGGTATTATGGGTATAATTAGTGAAACAGGAATAATAAGTGATTTAGCAGCTTATTTCAAAACCATTTCTACTAACTACACCTATCCAATATTTACTTTTATTAGTGCTGGAATGGTGAACTTTTTTGTACCTAGTGGAGGCGGTCAGTGGTATATCCAGGGACCTTTAATTATTCAATCTGCAGTTGAGATGGGAATCCCATTAAATAAAAGTATTATGGCCATGGCTTACGGAGACCAATTAACTAATATGATGCAACCTTTTTGGGCGCTTCCATTATTGGGAATCACTGGACTAAAAGCAAAAGATATTATTCCTTACACACTTATTTTGATGGTGGTTGGATTTATCATTTTTACTTTTGGGTTACTGATTTTTTAGCCTATAAACTAAAATTTATGATTAGAATATTAAGATTAAATGAATAACTATATGTCATTCCGCTCTGATAGATTGATAATTAGACCAACTTTAGAGCAAGACTCAGATTTGATTTATCAATTAATGAACTCTCCGAAATTCATTAAATATGTAGGAGATAGACAGCTTTATTCTGTGGAGGATGCAGAGAAATATATTCAGGACAAAATGCTCCCTCAGTTACATTCCCATGGGTATTCCAATTATTCGTTAATAAATAAAAAAAATGGTGCTAAAATTGGTATTTGTGGACTTTATGATAGGAAAGGACTAGATGGGATTGATATTGGATTTGGTATTTTACCAGAATTTGAAGGCTTGGGATATGCTTTCGAGTCCTCATCAAGAATAATTAAAGCTGCATTTGACGAATTAGAAATTCCGGAAATTAAAGCAATTACCAACAAAGAAAATGTTTCCTCACAAAGTTTATTACTAAAATTAGGTTTTAAACTTAATGGAACGATAGTATTGCCAAACGAAAGTGACGAACTACTTTTATACAAAATTGAAAGATAAAAACTCTAAGAGATTGTGTGCTAAAAGTTGCATTACATTCGCCATTTATTAAAATTTTAGAAATGATTTTACTATTATCACTACTAAGTGAAATAAAATTCACTACTTTCAGCAAAAACATAAATAATGTTTAAGCTAAAACAACTTACCCCTCTTTTTTTCTTATTGCTCAACACTGTTTTAACTGCACAAGAGACATTTTCATCTTCTGGTTTTAATTCAAATGGAAATTCTGGACTAATATCCTATTCTGTTGGCCAAGTTTCTGTAGGCTTTTTTACTGGAAATAACGGTTCGTTGACTCATGGTGTACAGCAGCCTTATGAAATATTTTCAACAACTGGGGATGATATTTTAAATATTAATTTAAAGTTAACTGCCTATCCCAATCCTACTATTGATCAATTATTTTTAAGTATTGAAAACATACAAGGCAAATTTTTTAATTATCAATTATTTAATATTCAAGGCAAATTACTTTTAATTGATAAATGTGAAAACAACAAAACACATATTAATTTAAACGAATTTCCCCCCAACACTTATTTGTTAAGTATTAGTGAAAACAATACAGTTATAAAATCTTTTACAATAATTAAAAAATAACAACACATGAAAAAAATTTACATACTACTTCCAGCTTTATTGGTAAATATATTTTGCTTAGGACAAACACCAGAAAAAATGACTTTTCAGGCAGTTATTAGAGATGCTTCAAATACTTTATTAACTAATCAGAATATAGGGATGCAAATAAGTATTGTTCAAGGATCAGTCACTGGAAATGCGATATATTCTGAAACCCATACACCGATGTCAAATAACAATGGTCTTGTCAATTTAGAAATTGGTGCTGGAACTGTAATTTCTGGAAGTTTTAGTTCCATAAATTGGAGTAACGGGCCTTTTTTCATCAAGACAGAAACGGACCCAAATGGAGGAAATTCTTATTCAATAACTGGAACGAGTCAATTAATGAGTGTTCCATTTGCCTTACATTCAAAAGTTGCCGATAGTGTTGTTACTCCTAGCTATAGTATTGGTTCTTGGCCCGAACTTGGAGGGTATGTTTTTTGGGTGTCAGCAGATGGTAAACACGGACTGGTTTCCGAAACTCAGGATCAAGGTCTAGCCACTTGGTATTTTGCCCAAGACGTAATTTCTGATCCATCAAATCATTCGGTTGACGGCCAGAAATTTAGAGATTGGAGAATGCCAACCAAGCATGAGTTAAATGAAATGTATTCTGCAAGAACAGCAATTGGATCTTTTGGAACAAAAACTTATTGGTCATCAATTAGGAGTGGTACTACAACTGCATGGAGACAAAATTTCATGTCAGGACTTCAATTTAATAGCACAGCTTACACAATAAGTGACTTTTTCTTCGTTCGTTCTGTTAGAGAATTTTAATTTTAACTAAAAATAGTTATTCATTAAAAATATCAAATAATTAATTGAATAACATTTTATGAATTCATTCTCATAGTTAATTATAGTGAATAATTCAGAGCTTAAAAAAATAATAGAATCTATCTTTCAAAATATTGATAATGAAACGATTGATATAATTATTAAATATTCCTCATTTCTTGAACTTAATAAAGGATCAGTGTTGATTTCTGAAGGAAAAAGACACCATTATTTTTATTTAATTGTAGAAGGTGGTGTTAAATCCTATTATATCAAAGAATCTAAAGAAGTTTGTACGTGGTTTGCCTTTGAAAACGAAATTATAGGTACAACATCAACTCTCCAAGGACTACCTTCTAACGAGACTATTCAATTATTAGAAGACTCCAGATTAATCAGGTTTAACACTAAAAAAATAAATGAGCTTACTCAAACTAATTTGAAAATGTGTCAACTTCTAAATAGTCTTTGGGCTGAACATTCCTTATTTCTAGAAGCAAAACTTCGACTATTACAGTTTACCAATAGCCAAGATAGATTAGAAGCTTTGATAAAATATAATTCAGAAATATTACAAAGGGTGTCACTAACAGATATTGCTTCATTTATTGGTGTTAGTAGAGAAACCCTTAGCAGAATAAGAGCTAAGAAATAGCATTGTGACATTTATCACAGTAAAATTCTTTCTCAAAGATTACATTTGGAATCAAATTTTTTTTCAAAAACAAGAATTATGAATAAAATTAAAATTCTAAATAAGTTTTACTTACTAGTAATTACCGTATTCTGTTTTACAAGTTGTTTAAAATGGGCGGCTAGAGCTGAAAAAAAACTACCTGACGAAACAGCACTTCACAGAACATATGAATATTCAGGAAAAGTAATAGTTATTGGAGCAGGAGCATCAGGTCTCGCAGCTGCAAAAGTATTAGAAAAAAATAATATTGACTATACAATTCTTGAAGCTACCAATAGATATGGAGGTAGATTAAAAAAAGATACCACTTTAGCCGATTTCCCAATAGATATTGGTGCAGAATGGTTACATAGTGCTCCAATAACCTTGAACAAATTGAAGGGGAAATATGGAGATGAAATTGATGAAGAACTTATTCCTTATCATCTAGACTGCACTGCTATTTGGAATGGAACAGAATACAAAGTCAATCCAAGTTGGCATAATAACTTTAGGTATAATTTCATGCCAGAATCAAAATTTAAAAATACAACTTGGTATGATTTTGTCAGTGAAAATATTGCTAATTCAGTGTTACAAAACATTCAGTACAATAGTCCGGTAGTTTCCATAGATTACACAAACAATCAAGTTTCAGTAGAAACTTTAAATGGGTCAAATTTTGAGGCAGATCGTGTATTGGTGACAGTACCTATTGGAGTTCTAAAATCTGAAAAAATATCATTTATACCCGAGATAAACCAAGAAAGAAAGGACGCCATTGAAGAAATTACTTTTCATCCTGGCTTTAAAGTTGTTATGAAATTTTCAGACAAATTTTACCCAGATGCTATTGAGTGTGAAGTTAATAATGGAGAAAAAGGCTATTATGACATTGCTTTTGGAAAAGAAACACAAGATAATATATTAGGATTCCTATGTACTGGAGATGAAACACAAAAATACTACAACCTTAGCTCTAATGATGAAATTATGGACAGTTTGCTCTATGAATTAGATCAAATATTTGATGGAAAAGCTTCTTCAAGTTATAGTGGAGAATATATATTAGAAAACTGGGGACAATACGAATTTACTTTAGGAACTTGGACTCAGGCATTTCAAGAAAAAAAATCCAATCTTAAAATATTGAATGAGTCAATAGACAATAAAGTATATTTTGCTGGGGAGATTAACGACCCCTATAAACAAATGGGAGTTCCTGGCGCAATTCTATCTGGATACTATTCTATAGATAAATTGTTAAACGACTAAAAATAAATAAACTATTACTAAATATAGTATTTCAATTATCTTATTTATATTCTTTCTAAATAGTTAAAAAATAGTTGTTTGTTCAATTATATTTTAAGAAGCTATTACTTTGACATTACATTGTTTACTACATTTACATAAGTTAATTAAAAAATATGAGTAAATCTACTTTTTACACTTCCATAGGATACAAAGTTCTGATGGCCCTTTCAGGTTTATTTTTAATGTTTTTTTTGCTTCAGCATCTTGTAATAAATTCACTTTCTGTAATAAGTCCAGATGCATTTAATGAAGCCTCTCATTTTATGGGAACCAATCCTTTAGTGCAATTTCTATTGCAGCCAGTATTAATTTTTGGAGTGGTGTTCCACTTCATAATGGGTTTTTTTCTTGATTTAAAAAACAGGAAATCCAGAGCTATAAGTTATGCTTATAACAAACCTTCAGCAAACTCGTCTTGGGTATCTAGAAATATGATTATTAGCGGTCTTACTGTACTTGCTTTTTTAGGTATTCATTTTATTGATTTTTGGATTCCAGAAATTAATGTAAAATACATTCAAGGAGATATGAGTGGAATGCACAACGGAGAGTTTAGATATTTTCACGAGTTGCACGAAAAATTTGCGGCTATACCAAGGGTAATAGCCTATATAATTGCATTTATATTTTTATCCCTACACTTAATGCACGGATTTCAGTCCTCTTTCCAAAGTGTTGGAATAGCAACTAGCAAAACAAGAGTAGCGTTTTATAAATTTGGAAATATTTTTGCAATAATAGTACCTACTGGTTTTATACTAATAGCATTGTTTCATTTTATAACCCAACACTAATAAAATATGGCAACATTTAATTCTGGCGTACCACAAGGTGATTTGAAGGACAAATGGACTCAATACAAAGATTCTATTAACCTAGTAAATCCTGCCAATAAAAGAAACATTGATGTTATAGTAGTTGGTACAGGACTTGCTGGAGGTTCAGCTTCTGCAACCTTAGCAGAACTTGGATATAACGTTAAGACATTTTGTTATCAAGATAGTCCAAGAAGAGCACATTCAATTGCTGCTCAAGGCGGAATAAATGCAGCAAAAAATTACCAAGGAGACGGAGATTCTACCTACAGACTTTTTTACGATACCATAAAAGGTGGAGACTATAGATCGAGAGAAGCCAATGTATATAGATTAGCTGAGGTATCTACCAATATTATTGACCAATGTGTAGCTCAGGGAGTACCATTTGCTAGAGATTACGGCGGTTTATTAGACAATAGATCTTTTGGTGGAGTTCTCGTTTCAAGAACCTTTTATGCAAAAGGTCAAACTGGTCAACAACTTCTTTTAGGTGCATACTCCGCCATGAATAGACAAATTGCTAGAGGTAAAATACAAATGCATAATCGTCATGAAATGTTGGACGTTGTAATTGTAGATGGAAAAGCTAGAGGAATTATTGCAAGAAATTTAATAACTGGTGAAATAGAAAGACACTCTGCACATGCAGTTGTAATTGCTTCTGGTGGATATGGAAATGTATACTTTTTATCAACAAACGCAATGGGAAGCAATGCTACTGCAGCTTGGAAAGTTCATAAAAAAGGGGCGTTTTTTGCCAATCCATGCTATACACAAATACATCCAACATGTATACCAAGATCTGGAGAATATCAGTCTAAACTAACTTTAATGTCAGAATCTCTTCGAAATGACGGAAGAATCTGGGTTCCCAAAAGAATAGAAGATGTTGAGGCTTTAAGAGAAGGCACTTTGAAAGCTACTGAAATAGCGGAAGAAAATAGAGACTATTATTTAGAGAGAAGATATCCTGCTTTTGGAAATTTAGTTCCTAGAGATGTAGCCTCTAGGGCCGCAAAAGAACGATGTGATGCTGGATACGGTGTTAATAAGACTGGAGAAGCAGTATATCTAGATTTTAGTTCTGCAATTACTAGATACGGAAAAGAACAAGTTCTTCTTCAAGGTGAAGATCCTAACGATCATAATCTGATTAAAAAAATGGGTCAAGAAATTGTTAAATCAAAATATGGCAATTTATTTCAGATGTATGAAAAAATTGTTGACGAAAATCCTTATGAAAATCCTATGATGATATATCCCGCAGTTCATTACACTATGGGAGGTATATGGGTAGATTACAATTTAATGACAACAGTTCCTGGCCTTTATGCAATTGGAGAAGCAAACTTCTCTGACCATGGCTCTAATAGGCTTGGCGCCTCAGCCTTAATGCAGGGCTTGGCTGATGGATATTTTGTTTTACCTTATACTATTGGAGATTATTTATCTGATGATATTAGAACAGGTCCTATTTCTACAGAAACTCCTGAGTTCAAAGAATCTGAAGAAAAAGTTAAAGATTTATTGAAAAAATTAGTTCAAAATAAAGGAAAGCACTCTGTTGACTATTACCACAAAAAGTTGGGGAATATTATGTGGGATAAATGTGGAATGTCAAGGAACGAAACCGGACTAAATGAAGCTATTTCAGAAATTAAAGAATTGAGAGCTGATTTTTGGAAAAACGTAATGGTTCCAGGCGGTTTAAATGAACTCAATAAGGAGTTAGAAAAAGCAGGTAGAGTTGCTGATTTTCTTGAATTAGGAGAATTATTTGCCAAAGACGCACTTACTAGAAACGAATCTTGTGGAGGACACTTTAGAGAAGAATATGCTACCAAAGAAGGAGAAGCTAAAAGAGATGATAAGAAATTTAACTTTGTCTCTGCTTGGGAATATAAAGGAGAGCCCTCAGAAGCTAAACTTCATAAAGAAAAATTAGAATTTGAAAATATTGAAGTAAAAGTAAGATCTTATAAATAACAAAAAAGATGAATTTAACACTTAAAATATGGAGACAAAAAAGTAACACTGATAAAGGATCCTTAGAAACCTATCCTATTAGTGATGTGTCCGAGGATATGTCTTTTTTAGAAATGTTAGACGTTTTAAACGAAGAACTGATTGAAAAGGAAATTGAACCAGTTGCATTTGACCATGATTGCAGAGAGGGAATTTGTGGAATGTGTTCACTTTATATAAATGGTGAAGCACATGGACCAGATAGAAGAGTAACAACTTGCCAACTTCATATGCGAAAATTTAATGATGGAGATACAATATATATTGAGCCTTTTAGAGCAAATGCTTTTCCAGTTGTAAAAGATTTAGTTGTAGACAGATCGGCTTTTGACAGAATTCAACAAGCAGGTGGTTATGTTTCTGTTAATACCTCTGGAAATACACAAGACGCTAATAGTATACCTATTCCTAAAGAAGACGCTGACACAGCATTTGATGCTGCTACTTGTATTGGTTGTGGAGCTTGTGTTGCTTCTTGCAAAAACTCATCGGCAATGCTTTTTGTTTCTGCTAAGGTTTCTCAGTTTTCTCTGCTCCCTCAAGGCCAAGTAGAAGCTAAAGAAAGAGTAATAAATATGGTTAATAAAATGGACGAAGAAGGGTTTGGAAATTGCACCAATACTGGTGCTTGTGAAGTAGAATGTCCTAAAGGAATTTCATTAGATAATATTTCAAGAATGAATAGAGAATTTATTACCGCTAACGTTAAAAAGTAATTTCTTTAAATTTTAAAACATTAAAAAAGCCCAATATTTAATTTAATGTTGGGCTTTTTAATTCATTTCATGAAAATATTATCTGATAACAATAAACTTTCTTTTAATATTGTCACCTGTACTTAGTAAATAAATACCTTCAGATAAAAATTCTATATTAATGGTTGTTAAATTTGATGTTATTAACCCACTTAAAACAACTTTACCACTATTGTCAAAAACAGAATAATTGGTCCCAATATATTTTATGTCTGACTTAATATTTAATAAATTGTTGGTTGGATTTGGGTAAATTTCCATTTCAATATTTTCTATTTCTGCCGTAGAAACAGTACTAGTCAATTCTAAATCATCAAAATTAATTTGAAACATATCTGAAACTCCATGATGTCTTAAAGCAATATATCCTTCATTATAATTGTATCCAGAGATTGCAAAAGATCTTTGACCCCAGTTAGTCCCACATGCATCTCCACCTGAAGTAATAGTCTCACTGTAAGAATAGGGCGAATTTTCAAGAGACGAGATATTATAATCATTTCCAAAATAAATGGTATAGTTTTCCTGACACCATGCAGGATCTATTCCTCTTACTTTCCATGCCAAATTAGCATCAGTAACACCTGTCATATCAATTGGGCCAAATACAACCCAACAATCAGGATTAAGTGCTCCTTGATTTTGAGTCCAAGAGTCTGATCCTGCATATGTATTACCAGTGTTGTCTGTCGTATAATACCAATAATTTCCTGGAGAACCATTATTAGTATGCCATGGTGGACCAAAAGGCCAACAGGAGATTGTTTCAAAATCATTAAAATAAGGTAAGGAATTTGGACAATCTGCTGTTGTAGTCCATAAATCAGGACCATTATTTCCATTGTCATACCAACTACCAGTATCACTAGCGCAGATAGATCTTATTGTAAAATAATAATCTGTAGACATCGATAATCCCGTTATTGAGGATGGAAAAGATGTAAAAGTGAAAGTTTGAACTCCTGCAGGAGCTGGTGTTCCCGGTGTAAATGTACTTCCTTCATTATATTGAATTTCATAAGAAATTATAGATGCGTCGTTTGTTCCTCCAAAATCTGCTGTAGTTCCAGTCATTGACCAAGATGTTATTGTTGGGTTTGGACATTGGCTTATTACCACAGAAGAAATTAAAAAAAAATGAGATTCTAACGAAGAAAATATAAGGAAAGTTTTTTTAGGGGTTGAAATAAAACATTGATTTTCAGTCCTTTATTCTATTAATTGCGCTTCAATTATCTTTTCTATCATAGTTCTATTGTAATC
>Ga0228664_1000633_pt1 | contig 20204 bp, 19 predicted proteins | sample 78DmetaG_FD_183029 | JGI IMG/M metagenome (GOLD analysis project Ga0228664, IMG submission 183029) | Seawater microbial communities from Monterey Bay, California, United States - 78D | ecosystem: Environmental > Aquatic > Marine > Coastal | place: USA: California | collected 2016-09-26 | reverse complement strand
ATGTTACTTCAGAACCCCAACAATCTGTATTAATTTCTAATAAAATATCTTGTCCTCCAATAGTAGCAGAATAATTTGCACTAGCTGCATCGTTTAAAGGATTACTATCTGTGTTTCCGTTAGGAAGAAAAGTATATGCATTAAAAGTATGAGAACCTGCAGTACTAATCATATTTGGTAAGGTTATAATTTCTGTCCCTCCCGGAGCTAAATTCCCTGTCCAAGAATAAAAATTATTGGTTGTACCATCAATATCGTAATTTATGGAAACTGTTGTTAAATTATTGGTGCCATAATTTCTTAGTACGATTTCTGGGTCGAAATTATCTACACAATAGGCTCCTTGAGGGGAATTTACTGTAGATATTCCTGCATCATCAGGAAGAGTTGGAGTATTTGGATCCCATCCATCATCTGTTAAAGAAGAAATACCGCATGAAGTTGGTGCTAAATAAGTGTCTAAACCATTATTCCATGATACACCCATTCTACCATAATAATCGTATTGGTTATTATCTACAGTCCCTGCACATGCTGCAGCTCCTCCATATAATTGTCCGATAATTCTGTGGTTTTGATCAAATAAAGGAGATCCTGAAGAGCCTGGTTCTGTCACTCCCTGTTCCCACTGAGTAATATACCAAGTAGCTGCGCCTCCATTAGTTGAGTGAAAAGGAGCATCATTTTCTCTACAAATCTTTTTAACATCTCCACTAGGATGATGAATTCCTGTTGCTTGGGTTACAGTTGTTAAGTCTGAAGCATCCCAGCCAGCATAAAAACAGTTCCAATTTTGGGCATTGGTTAAGGTCATATTATCAATTTCAAGAAGAGCAAAATCTGAAGCTGCCGAATTCACTAAAATAGTAGCTCCATTAGCAGTCTGATCATAAGGTGGACCTGGGTCAACAGAACCTACAGTGGTTGCGCATGATTCAGTACCAGGTGGACTTTGCCAATTAAATCTAAATACCCAAGAACCTGTACTTCCCCCTAAGCAGTGGTTAGCTGTTAAAAAATAAGTGCTTCCATCATTACAAGTATTATTAACTAAAGCACCCGTACAAATACCACTTCCACCAACAACAATCATAGCAACAGATCGAATTTCACTATCCCAACCATTCCCTAAGGGACAATTGACATCTATATTACAGTCCCCAGACGAGTTAAGAGCTCTAACTAGGTTTTTTTCAATTGGGGCCAGTGTTCTGTAGCCATGTATTACATTAGAAATTGTAAATCTTCCAGATTCTTTAACTTCTGCTGGTTCTACATATTCCACTATAATTTTTTCACCGTGTACTAACTCCGAACCCAACTCGCCATCTTCTCTGTTATTAATTGATGTATAGGCTCCTACTCTGTTGGTTTGATCTATATCGTATAAGTATAAATAAGCTCCTTTGGGAAGATGGAAATCTTGGAATAAAAGATTTACTGTCAAAGCTCCTTGACATTCTATTGCTAATTGCCAAATTCTATCTCCATTTGGTAATACCTTCCAAGAACCAGAATTTTTTAGATTGTAATTAACATCATATTTGTATCCAAATCTCCAAGGGCGGTCTTTTAAAGCATCATTAATAATATCTTCAGAATCTACGATTGATTGATTAAATCCAGACATGGTTTTTTCTGGAATATTTTGCAGACTTACTTTTCCATTCCAAGATAAAGGCTTTCCTAAATTAATTGTTTGGCAATAAAAACTAAAGGAAAGACACAGTAATAAGAAAGTAATTATTTTTTTCATTGTTAGACTTTGAATATATTATATATTCAATATTAAATATTATTTCATTACTTACAATGAATTATCTACATATTTCACACAAGCCATTAACATTAACGGCTACATTATGAATTTCATGTTTTGGTAAAGAAATTTTCAAGGAGTTTAAAAGATCTTCACATGTTACAGTTTTGCACTTTAAACATTTAAAATGAACATGATTATGGGTATGATTGTCTGAGCTACAATCCATTCCACAAATAGCATAATATACTTCATTGTTGCTCTGGAAAGCAGTATGTATTATTCCTTTTTCTTTTAGTTTTTCTATTGTTCTGTACAAAGTAACTCTATCAATAGGTTGCATGGTATTTTGAATATTGGAATAGCTCATAGCAGAACCATTATTTTGCAGTTTCATTAATAAGTTTAACCTATTTGAAGTAGCCTTGAGATTTCTCTTTTTAAGTATTTCTTTTATTGCATCAATTTTCATACTGTTAAATTAAAAAAAAAGCAGATAATATTTTATCTGCTTTTAATAACTGTTGAAGAATTAAATATAATACTAATGATCTTCACCACAATGTACAACATGAACAGTTCCAGTTGAATCAGTTGGATCTATATATCCACTGTTTTCTAAATCTTCAGCTTCATCTCCACAATATTCTCCTAATTCAACTTCTGTACCATTAACATCAGCATGACACTCATGACATTTATTACATGATGTAAATCCAATAATTACAAATGCACTAAATAAAATTGCTACTTTTTTCATTTTTTTTAATTTAATCGGGCTCTATAAATAATTTAAATTTTGAATAAAATCAGCGAACCCTTTTATGACTTTATTCAAACAACATTTTATAAGGTTAAAGATAGTTTTACAAAAAAGTTTCTTCCCGGATTTGGTATATCATAGTTTTTCAATCGCGATAAATGATCTATATAATTAACATTAAGTAAATTATTTATTCCTAAAGAATAACCAATTTTATGTTTTGCCGAAATGGAACCAATGCAACTAAAATTTAATATTTGATATGCTGAACTTGCAGTTTCATAAGGAGCGACACTATTTTGTTCAAAATAGTGAATGTATTGTGCAGAAAAACTATTTAAATTAAGTTTATTTTCATTTTTAAATTCCACCTTCATTGTATTGTTTAGTCTATTTTGAGGAATAAATGGCAGACTATCCTGGGTAGTTAATAATGAAAGATTACTTTCCAAATGTAACCAGTGAGCAATATGTGGATGATAGTGTATTGCTATTTCCCCACCAGAGAAAACAGCATTAGTTTGTCTCATGTCAAATATATAAAGTCCAGAATTAATATCTCTAACAGGATGATTATTAGAATCAAATCTTTGAATTTTGTAAATGTAATTATTGATTTGGTTGATAAAAGGATTGATGACAATTTCAAGGTGGTCAAAATGTGTACCTAAATAAAAATCAATTTGGTTTGCTCTTTCAGATTCAAAATTACGATCACCAACCAAATATTGCATTGTTGCATGATGAACTCCATCGGAAAGTAACTCGGAAATATGTGGTGGTCTAAATCCAGTGGATGCGTTTAACCTAGTTGTAAGGTTTTTGGTCGACCTAGAGATACCTGCAGAATAATTTACTCCGTTAAAACTTTTATCAAAACTACCTACAAGCTCTTTGGTAGTTACAATACGCTGGTCGTATCTAGCTCCAGTTTGAATATTCCATAAATTAAAATTTCCTTTAAGTAGGGTATAAAATCCAAAATCGTTAAAGTTGGAGTTAGGTATTAATATTTCTTCTGCTTTTTGTCCGTTGGTATTATTTTGAAACATACCCTGCGAACCCGAAACTATATCAAAGTATTTATTGAAATTATGTTTCCATCTAACATTGTAAGATGTATTTTGTAAGGTCATATCTATACCTGGTGTAAAGAGTTTTTCTCCAAATTCCTTTAAGTCGTTTGAGGTAAATCCAAGTTGAGCAATTAGTTCATCATTTTTAAAATAAAATTTGTTTTCCCATTGAGCTAAATGATTGATGATTTTTTGAGCAGGTATGGTATAGTTTCTTGTTTGATTTGGCGAAATAAAACTAGATAATTCCCAAATACTATCATGGGTATGTCCTGGAAGTCCGTTTTGAAAATATAGTAGTTGATACCTAAAATTCGTAATCCATTTGTTTTTATTGTAGCCAATAGCTGTTTTAAAAGAACCTCCACTATTTTTTGAATTGGTAACAAACTCTTTTGCTGAAGAATTGAAAATTTGAGAATTTCCAATAGCATAATTAGCTCTTGAAAAGTAGCCTCCATAAACTGCAAATCGTAAATTATTTTTTGAAGATTTATAGGATATTTTATTGACTGAAGCCATGGAATTGGTCTCTAGTTTTGTACTTGCTTTAATTTCTTGTTTATTTAAGTTTGCATAGGGTTCATCTGCAAGGTAAATAACGCCTCCTATAGCATCTGCACCGTAAATTAGAGAACTTGGTCCTTTAATAATTTCAACTCTGTCAATTCCTAAATTAAGTACTGCAAACCCATGATCAGCACCCCACTGTTGATTTTCTAATCGAAGACCATTTTGCGAAGTAAGCACACGCATTCCTGAAAGACCTCTTATTACTGGCTTAGCAATTCCATTTCCAGTAGAAAAATTATAAATTCCAGGCATATTGCTCATAGCATCTACAAGATTGGTTTGCTCAATTTTGTTCAAATCTGCTATTTTTCTTGATTCTACTGGAAAAACACTGTAACGTTGAAGCTTAGAATCAGATGTAGACACTATAATTTCGTCTAAATGAATATGGGAATGCTCTAACTTTATAATTAAATCTTTCTCATTGTTTTCTACTTTTATTAGCTTTTTATCAAATTCAATTGCTTTTACAACTAAAGTTATTTGAAAATCAACTTGATTTTCTAATTCCCAATTACCATCAATATCTGAAACTGTTCCATTTTGAGTTTCTAAACAAAATATTTCAGCAAAAGCAATACCATTACCAGAGTTGTTGTCAATTACTTTTCCTCTTATAATTTGACTGTAAACAAGTTGGAAACAGAATATAAATATGACAGTAAAAAAATTTCTCAATATTAATAGAATTAATTTTATGCGAATATAAACTTTTATTGCAACATTGTTGCATTAAAAATCAAATTTGAGGACTTAAAAACTTATTACTATAAATGCTATATTGACAACTATTAAATAACTGAAATATTTATGAAACCTGCAGGAGTTAAGGTAATTAAAGAAGAGCTTAAATTACGATCTAGAGAAGAGCTTATAGAGCTATGTCTAAATTTATCAAAGTTCAAAAAAGAAAATAAAGAACTTCTTACCTATTTATTATTTGCAGCTGATGATGAAAATTACTTCATACAGATTATAAAGGAGGAAATAAAGACTCAATTTGAAGAAGTAAATAGAAAAAGCTATTATTATATTAAAAAAAGTATTAGAAAAATTTTAAGAAATACCAAAAAAAATATTCGATACTCAAAGAAGAAGAAAACTGAAGTAGAATTAATTTTGTTTTTCTGTAAAAAATTAGGGGAGTTTTCTCCATCTATTACTAAAAGTATTCCACTTTCAAAAATATTTGAACGAGAGATTCAAAGAATTCAAAAAATTATCTCATCACTTGATCCAGATTTACAATATGACTATGGAATTGAAATTGAAGAGTTGAAAGAAAAGGGTTAACCTTATTTAATAGGAGTTATTTTACTTTTACAATTTATTTTCATGGCCAATTAAAAAAAATAAGTTTAAATTCTTGAAAATCATTAAATTATATTAATTATAAATTAGACTAATTTTTTGTATTTTTCAAATTATTAATAACTACTTTAACGTATATTTGATATATATGAAATGTGATTTTAAATTAGCCTGTCCTATTACATCAACACTTGATGTAATTGGCGATAGATGGATTCTAATTATCTTAAAACAAATGCTTTTTGAAGGAAAGCAAACTTTTAAAGACTTTAAAGAAAGCAAAGAGAATATTGCTTCCAATATTCTTACAGTTAGACTAAATTTTCTTCTTGAAAATGGATTAATTTCTAAATCAAAAATCAAAACTAATAATAAGTCTATTTACTATCATTTAACTGAATCTGGATTATCAATAACTTCTATTTTGGTAGAATTGGGAGCTTGGGGTCAAGACAATCTTTCAAAACATAACCAATTAATGGATAAAAACAAGTCTATTTTTAGAATAAAGTCTTCCAAAAAAGCATATACCAAAAGTTTGAAAAATAAATACACTAGTAAAATTGCTAAAACAGAGTTTATTAAAATTAATTAACTCTCTTCCTCTTGACTTACCTTATACCATTCAATAAACTCTTCGATAGCCTCTTGGGTAGTTTGGTTTGGCACATATTTTAAAATATCATTTGCTTTTTTAATATTCAAGGTGAAAGATTTTGCTAAAATACCAATACTATATCTAGTTGTTGAAGGTTCCCCTAAATTGAACATTTTCGAAACTAGCTCATTAATATAAGTAACAAAATAAGCTACCTTGTAAGGGACTCTTTTAGTTACTTTTTTCTTATTAAGTTTTTTTAATACGTAGTTTATCACCTCCCATAGTTTTATAGGATTTCCATTAGATAAGTTGAAGGTTTGATTTATTGCATCTTCATTATTTATAGCTAGTATAATAGCATCCACTACATTACTAACAGGTGTTAAATCAACCAAATTATTTCCATTGCCAACAATTTTTAGCTTTTGGTCATCGTATGCTTTAATTAATCTTGGAACAATTACATGATCACCTCTACCTATAATTGCTTTTGGTCTAAAGATGACATTTGGAACATTAGATGATTTTAATAATTCTTCGGCTAAATACTTAGTTTCAGCATAGTGATTTACAAATTTTTTTGGAAGGGGACTAGTTTCTGGAATATCTATTAAATCCTTAAACTCATAATATAACCCTGGTGAAGATATATATATTATTTTTTTTATATTATTAGTTTTAGAAGCTTGAATTAAATTTTTTTGAGTATCGACATTTGCTTTTACAAAATCGGAATAGGTTCCCCACGGGGAGGACAATGATGCACAATTAATTATGATATCAATATCTCTGGTAATTTGATTAACAAATTTTTTATTAGAAAGGTCTCCTAATAAATACTTAATTTTCTTACTTTCTATGTAGTGGGTTTCTCTTATTTTTCTCCCTGTAGCAATAATTACGTCTATATAATCTAAGGTGTCTAACTTTTCAATCAATCTTGAACCTAAAAAACCAGTAGCTCCTGTAACTAATACATTCATAATTCTAAATTACACAATTTGAAGTTTTCAAATAGATAATTGTGGATTTAAATTATTAAAAAAAAGATATAATTTTCACCTTGGGAAATTTATAACAACAGAGAAAAAAGATGCCTTAATAAAGATAATTTTTTATAAAATATAAGGTATACATTAGTCATATTTGCTAAGGAATATTATGGATATTAAATTATAAGAAAAGACTAAAAATAAAAAAGTAGAAGATTTAATGATTAAATAGGCAATTAATTTGGAAGGTCATTGCAAAAATTTAAAAATATTTTGTCTTCTACTTTTATAACTACGAATATATAAATAATAATGCAACAGAGTTGCGTTTGACAAAAAAAAAGATAACTTTAAAAATTAATTATTAATCCGCTAAATGAAACAAGGCAAAATAGCTTTGTAAATTAGTCAAAAACTAAAAAAAATGAAAGATAAATTAAGTTTTTACGATGTTAAAAGTAAATCAAAATTTGAATCAAACGAGTATGATGTGAGAGAAAAAAAAGGTAGATATTTTGCTGTAACTAAGTCTCAAAGTGGATCTCATGAGTGCTGGAGAGTATTATCTAAAGCAGATGGTGAGCGTCTTAAATAAACAAAAGACAATAACAAAAATTAAAAGCTTGCCACTCATTAATAAGTGGCAAGCTTTACTAGGTTTATCAAATTGGGTGATTTTATGTGAACCCATTTCTGAAGACCAAGTGGTCGATGAGATGGAACAAAATACTCACGGTCATGAATTTGTAGGCATTCAGATAGATTTTACAAATAAAATTGGTACCATTTACCATACTAGAAAATTAAATGAGAACGATATTTTACATGAATTACTCCATGTTCGTTTCCATTCTTGGAGCGAAGAAAAAGTTAATTTTTGGACAAATCTTCTTTTAAAGTCTCCCAAACCATTATTTCAATTTTAGATTCAACCAACAGAGTTTCATTTTGTTGGCAACCACTTATTTTATTACATTACAATTTCATTAAACTGCATTATTATATTTCCTTAGGAAATAAACCTAAAGTTCAGTGAAGTAAATAGTTTTAATAGAAAAAATAGAATGATGAAAAAATTCTCTAACAATATTTGGAAAATCGTTCTAGGATTTGGAGTATTTATTGTACTAATTGTTTCATTTTTTGGGTATCAAGATATTCCTCTAAATCAGCTAAAGAATAAATATACAGACTCCTACTCTTCTTTTGTTAGAGTTGGTGACATGGACATTCATTATAAAGACCAAGGAGAAAAAAAAGATTCGATTCCTATAGTTCTGGTTCATGGAACTGGATCTAGTCTTCAGACTTTTGACCATTGGACAAAGGAGTTAATAATAAACCATAGAGTAATAAGAATGGATTTACCGGGCTATGGTCTCACCGGCCCTTTCCCAGAAAGAGATTATTCCTACAATAATTATGTTGAATTTCTTAAAGTTTTTTTAGACAAGATTGGGGTTGAAAAATGTATTCTAGCAGGAAATTCACTGGGTGGTAACATTGCATGGCGTTTTACAATTGAATATTCAGAAATAGTAGATAAATTAATATTAATTGATGCAGCAGGATACCCTATGAAATCTAAAAGTATTCCCCTAGCATTTAAAATAGCTCAAATCCCTATTATTCAAAATATATTTACTATTATTTCGCCAAGATTTATTGCAAAAGCTAGTGTTGAAAATGTATATAAAAATAAAACTAAGGTTAATGAAGAATTAATAGATAGATATTTTGAACTTACTCTAAGAGAGGGTAATCGACAAGCTTTTGTAGATAGATTCAAAGTAAAGTCTGATACAACAACTTACAAAAAAATAAAATTGATAGACCAAAAAACTTTAATTTTATGGGGGGAAGAGGACGAATTAATTCCATATCAGATGGGTCACTTATTTCACAACGATTTACAAAACGACACACTTGTTATTTTAAAAAACGTAGGGCATGTTCCAATGGAAGAAAGTCCAATTGAAAGCCTAATACCGGTTATTGAATTTTTAAAAAAATAATTTTTCATTCAAATCTAGTCTTCGTTTGAAGCTGGATGAGGGTATTTGGTTTTAAATTTTTCAAGAATTTCAAAATTTGAAATATTGATGGACTTTCCACAATAATAAGGTGGGACACTCCGATAAAAAAGTTCATAATCTGACTCGTAATGTCCATATTGCTCACCCGTTTCAGCAAATTCTTCTGTAATTTCTAATTTTAAGTATTTTGATTTATAATCATCGGATGCAATTAATTCTTTAGACCAATCATCGCCTAAAATTTCGGTATCCATATTCTCTAATTTATCTCCATTTAAATTGTAAAATGCATAATCTCCAAATGAGACATATTGACTCAAGTCACCATACTCAATATAAAAATGATTAAATATAAAGATTATCTGTTTTTTAGATTTTGTAGTATCAATGTGGTTTATGTCAAACTTTATATCTATAAATTCATCTGAAAGACTACTTTCTGGATAAAAGTAAGGATCAATAATTTGAGAAATACCATCTCTGTAACCATTTTTAAATGGTATTATTTTAATTCTACAGGTAATTGTGTCTTGTTCAGAGTTATTACTTAAGAAATAATAATCAGAAATATATTCAATTTTATAAGCAGTGCCGGTAAAAGAAGTACTGTCTTTATTTAAAAATTTACAACCTCCATTAGAAGTTAATAGTTCTGAAAGTTTGTGAAAATCTGGTTTTATATGTTTTTGAATTTGTGGGTCATATTGCTGACAAAGAATATTAATTGGTAAAACAAGAATAATTAAAACCCATCTCATAGCTAGAATATTTTCTTTAAGTTATCAAATAAATTCAAAATTTCATTTATCAAAATAATAAATAAAAGAATGTTTTTAAATGCAACAATGTTGCATTAATTAAGAATTTCATTAGTTTTGTATCCGAAATATACAATGGATTTACTTTTATGGAATTAAAATTAAAAATGAGCTCTGATTTAGTTGGAGCTACAGCTAGTACTCTTTGCACAATTCATTGTATGGCTACTCCATTTCTTTTCTTTGCATCTACTTGCACTAAGAGTTGTTGCGCGTCTGCTCCTTTGTGGTGGATGTGGATTGATTATGCATTTTTATTTATTTCATTATTTGCTGTATATAAGTCTTCCAAAAACACTACAAAATTTTGGATAAAACTAGTTCTTTGGGGTTCATGGACAGCATTATCTTCCTTTATATTTTTAGAACAAAACACTGAATTAAACTTGTCAGATTATTATAAATATTCAGCTGCTGTATCTTTAGCCCTTTTCCATGTTTATAATTTAAAATATTGTAAATGTGAGTCTGATAATTGTTTGGTAGATAACATTTAAATTTCCATAAAAATACTTGCTCTAGATTTAAAACAAAAAAAGTGCTCAATTAATGAGCACTTTAAATATCGAGAGTAATGAATTCATTATTCTTTGATAAAACTTGTCAAATAGTTGTTTTTCTGGTTACTAATTTTGACAATGTATACACCATTGCTAAAATTGCTTATATCAATTTTATTATTTCTTAATGTACCTTTAGAAATGGTATTTCCAATCATATTTATAATAGAATACTCTCCTTCAATATTTTGAATGTTAATATAATTTGATGATGGATTTGGATAGATAGACACATTTGGTAAATCTATTATTTTAGTACTAGTAGCTGGTGGTAGTAAGACCTTGTCTAAAATATGTACTACACCATTATCAGCTAAAACATCTGCAGTTGTAACATTAGCATCGTTAATCATTACTCCCATAGTTAAATCCACTATAAAGTCTTGTCCGTTAAGAGTGGTAACTGAACCACTAGATAAATCTGATGAAAGGACTTTTGAATCCAATGTATGATATAATAATATATTAGTCAAATCTGGATTTGCTAAAACACCACTCAAATTTGTATTTAATGCAATTGCTAAATCATCAAAAGCCGCATCAGTTGGAGCAAATACTGTAAACTCACCATGAGGGTTAGTTAAAGTAGATAATAAACCTTCTTGAATTACAGCAGCAGTTAGTGATGTAAAACCATTATCAATTGCAACATCTATAACAGTTTCTGATGGCAATACTACTTCATTTATGACATGTACTACACCGTTATCTGATGTGATATCTGCAGTAGTAACTTTAGATTGATTGGCAAATACACCATCATTATTTACAGATATTTTTATTGTATTGGTAGTACTTACTGGTTGAACAATTTGGCCATTGGTTAATGTACTTGAAACTACTTCTGATCCAATTACATGATAAGTTAAAATATCACTTAAGTTAGGTAATGCTAAAATATCATTGATAGTAACTCCGAGTTTTAAAGCTAATTCATCAAATGCAGAATCTGAAGGAGCAAAAACAGTAAGAGATGAAGTAGGATTGGTTAAAACAGGCAATAATTCTTCTTGTATTACTGCAGTAACTAATGTTGTGAAACCATTATCAATTGCAATATCAGCGACAGTTTCGTCTGGTAAGAGTAATTCTGAAACTACATGTACGACTCCGTTGTCTGCCGTTATATCTGCAGTAGAAACCTGAGAATGATTTACATATACATCACCAGCACTTGTTTTAGTTAGTTTTAAAGTGTTAGTAGTAGATAGAGGACTAACGACTGCACCATTACTAATTCCAGTTGAAAGAACCGTAGAATTCAGAACATGGTAAATAAGAATATCTGAAAGATTTGGTAGTGCCAAAAGATCTGAAATTGTAACACCCAACGCCGAAGCTAGATTGTTGAATGCATTATCATCTGGTGCAAATACTGTACAACTTGGATTTTGTCTAAGTGCAGCATCTAAACCTTCTTGTAAAAGTGCGGCTTCCAGATAAGTATGATTTGATGAAGTTGCTATTACATCGTCAAATACATTTGTTTGTGCAAATGATAAATTGGAAAATGTCATTATTAAACCTAATAATGATAATGTTAGAGTATTTTTAATATTCATTTTGTTTATATTTTTTAAGTTAATGTTAAACAAAGCTACATATTGTTTAATCTTTTGACTATTTGTTTAAACAAATAAATCTCTCTTACATTAATAAATTGATATGTAAATTATAGATAATGTATTTATTAAATCAAAAAAAAAGTAGTTAAACAAACCCATCTTTTAGAGTGAGAAAATATTTAAATAATTTTAATTTTGAATAATTGTAATAAAGCTTAAAAAAGTCTCACTAAGGTAGAATAAGCAATTAATGTAGTGTTAGTCGTCATACCATAATATCTTTTTAAAAAATTGTATATTAAATTTGAAGAACTATTTTATTTTGAATAAGAAATATACAAGTATTTACACATATTATATTTCTATAATTTATATGCTTTAAATAATTTAAATAAATTTAAGATTGTATGAATTTTAACCTGAAAATAATCTCCAGTATAATCTTAGTTTTTACTACTTTTTTGTTGGTTTTACTCTCTTGTGAAAAAGAAAATGATCCTCGTTTAAAATATGTTGGAGATTGGAATTTCAAAGGAAATGGCTACTCATATTCTGGTTATTATATTTATGACTCTTTACTTAATTCTCATTGGACATACAATGAGTCTTTTACAACAGATTATAACGACAGCACAGGCAGTATTGAATTAGGGGATAACTCAAATGAGATTATAATTAAATATTGTGAGTCTTGTCATTCGGTAATTTATAATTTAAATGAAAATGGTGAAGAAGAATGGTCCGATAACTATGGGGGTAATATTGGTTGGACACTTACCGACACCACTTTTTTTAAAATTGTTGCACCATCTCCACCAAGTTACTCCCCAAGTTTCTCCACTTACGATGTCGAAGGTTGGAAATTATAATTTAATAATAGGTTCATTAGGATTTTAAAAAGTGGAACTGAAGATTTAATTCCCTGACTAACTACAAACTACTACTCTGTATCATTATTTTCAGCTATGATTTGATAACTTTAAACTATTAATATAAATTTCTATTCCAAAAAATTAATTCTGGATATGAGAAAACTCTTAATCTTAACAATCATTATCGCGAACTTTACTGTTCAAGGTCAATCCATTATACATCCAGCAAATAATGATGTCTTTTTGCAAAACGAAGTAGCCGAAGTTCACATATCCCTTAGCGTCAATAACCTAAATGTGCTTTTAGGAGATAGTCTATACACCGACTATCATTTTCCCGCTACATTTTACTATTACTCCTCAGCGCACAACGATACTATTCAAAATGTAGGATTTAGAGTGCGGGGAAATACATCAAGAAGTGCAAACAAGAAATCTTTTAAAGTTTCATTTAATGAATATACTCAAGGTAAGAAATTCAAAGGTATTGAAAAAATGAATTTAGTTGGACAGCATAATGACCCATCTCTTCTTAGATATTGGATGAGCTTAACAACACTCAATACGAATGATCTTATCACCTCAAGATCTAGCTATATCAAGTTGTATATAAATGGTGAGTACAAAGGTATTTATCTTAATGTTGAACATATTGATGATGAATTTCTAGAAAAGCGCTTCATAGGGGATGACCATGGTAATTTGTACAAATGCACCTGGGGAGCCGACCTAAAGTACAAAGGCAGCAATCAATCTTCTTATTACGGACCTTATGAATTAAAGACTAATAAATCGACAAATGATTATTCTGATTTAATACAATTCATTCAGACTTTAAATAGTATTAGCGATGCAGATTTCCCTTGTTTTATTGAAGATTATTTTGAGGTTGAATTGTATCTCAAGACACTTGCAGCAGAAATGATAATAGGACATTGGGACGGCTACGCATTTAACAAAAATAATTATTATCTATATCAACAACCATCTAGTGGTAAATTCGTCTTTATTGAATACGATATGGACAATACCTTCGGGATTGATTGGTTTGGAATTGATTGGGCCAATAGAGATTTAAACAACTGGCATAGTAATGACAGACCTCTAGTGGAACGATTACTTTCTTACCCATTTTATAACGACCTTTTCAACTCCTACCTGAGCCAAATATTGAATAACTTAAATGTATCGGGATGGTACTCTGATTTACAGGCTAAGAAAGGCTTAATTAGTAGTGCAGTACAAACGGACTCTTATTATTCAATGGATTATGGATTTCAATATTCTGATTTCTTAAATGCTATTGACAATAATTATGGTGCACATGTCACTAAAGGATTAGCGGAGTATCTCAATGAACGCATTAACAGCGGGTTAAATCAAATTCAAAATAATGGTAATCAAAGTCATCCATGTTTGACATCTATTAATGAATTTGATAAGCTATTGTATAAACCTGCAAGAGAATTAGTTAAAATTTTAGATATCATAGGCCGTGAAACAATATTCAAACCAAATGTCCCGTTAATTTATTTATACAAAAACGGTACTGTAGAAAAGGTTATTAGGATGGGACAATAACTACATTAATAGAGAAATATGAAATTATTTTACAAAAAAATTTTAGTTCTAACTTTTTTTCTTGTAGTAATAGCTTTTGATTCGTGTAACAAAGAAAGTGAATGTGAAGATTCTCAAAGTGCAAAACTAGTTAATATGACTGGGTTAGATGGATGCAGTTGGATGATAGAATTAGGAGATGGAACCAAACTAGAACCAACCAATTTAAACGATTTCAATATTAATTTACAAGAGAACCAAAAAATTTGGGTTGTATACCATAGTGCTGCTCAAATGGCAAGTATCTGTATGCATGGAGAAATAGTTACCATAGATTGCATTTCAGAAAGATAGCTGCATGTTACCATTTGATAACTGTTTTAAGATTTATTGAACTTATTTTTGTATAAATCTTAAATAATTTCATGAAAACTGAAACAATCATTTTAGCTCTTGCTATATTATTTACTGGGCTTATGGCTGGTATTTTTTTCACTTGGTCTAATGCTGTAAAGCCTGGAATTGGAAAACTAAGCGATCTTGAATATCTAAGAGCATTTCAGTCTATGAATAGAGTCATATTAAATAATACATTTAAATTTATATTTGCTGGAGCCATAATAACTACAGTACTTTTACCCATATTTTATTTTAATTTATATCCAAATAATATTTTTTGGATGTTTATATCTGCTTTTATCATATACGGGGTTGGAGCCTTTATTGTAACTATAATTGGAAACATACCTTTGAACGAATTATTAGATAAAACTAGTCTAGAAAGTATTTCTTTAGATGAACTGAAAACACTTAGAAAAAGTATTGAAGTAAAATGGAATAATTTTAACTTAATAAGATCTATTTCATCGTTAGTATCTTTTATATTACTAATTCTTTCCATTTTATTGATTAATAAATGAATCCGAAACTTACCATCAAAATATTACTATGGTTGATAGCAGCTGTTACACTTTTTCATTTAACCATATTAATTAAGATAATTCCTTATGAAATCTCTTGGGGAGGAAAGCTTAAGAATGATGCAGAAATGTATTTGTTTGAAAGCATATCTATTTTAACAAACCTTTTTCTAGGTTATGTATTACTCATAAAAGGTGAATTCGTTTCAAAATTAATTTCCACAAAGGTGGTGAATATCATTTTATGGGTTTTCCTTTTTATTTTTGGATTAAATACCTTAGGAAATATTTTCGCAGAAACTCTTTTTGAAAAAAGTTTAAGCTTATTAACACTTGTTTTTACTTTCTTATTATGGAATATTCTTAAAAAGAGTAATAAAGACATCAAAGCTAGGACAAAGTGAATTTTAATAAAAAAGATAGAATTGAAATACTTGAAAACGCTATCAGCTGGATTGTAGTTTTAGCTATGTTTATTTATGGCGGTGGTAAATTAATTCAATTTGATGGAGCTACTGAAATTGATAAAACTGTTTCGGAATTGACTGGAATGGAACTAATGTGGGCTTTTTACAGTTATTCAAAATCATTTGCGATAACTTTGGGTATTCTTGAAATAATTGGTGGAATTTTAATACTTACAAAAAAGACTCGAATCATTGGTTGCTTATTTACATCAACTATTTTAGTAAATATAATTTTTCAAGACATCTATTTTGGAGTTCATTTAGGCGCTTTGAAAGCTGCTATTCTTTATCAAATATTGATTTTAATTATTCTGTGGCTGAATAAGGAAAAACTAATTAGAAGCGTAAATGTATTATTAGAATACAATAAGACTGAACAACCAAAAATGAAATTATTTATTAAACTTTTAATTGCTTTTGGAGTTTTTTCAATTTTAAGAATTTTTGAATATTTATTAACTACAAAGTGGTAAAGTCAGATTGCAAACACCACTTGAACTGCATTAAAACATAGCCTAGTTAAACCCTTAGAAAACATTTAACTTTTTAACGAATAAATTTAGATTAGGTTTTCTTCTAAAATATTGTCTAATTTTTTATTGGTTTAATTGTATATCCAAATTGATAGTTCTGATAAGGAAGAAGGTATTCTTCCCTTGGTAGACTTTTCCAACTATCAATACAACCAACTCCCATAATAAAACCATCTATATTAAGATGTATTTCTTCTCTTGGTATTAAAAGTTTTCCATGTCTCTGAGAATTATTCTTAATAGGTCCAGAATCTAAGTCATTTTGAGAAAAATGTGATGCTGAAAAATTAATTAAACTATCACCCTCTACTTTAATACCAAAGCCATCTTTATTAGTAATTTCAAACCAACGAATATCTGTTCTGTTTCCACTATACTGAGGTCTTGCATACATATTTAGAAAATTTTTAACTGAACTCGTATAATTCCCAACAAATGCGGCTTGCTTTCTATCTACCTCATTTTCTATAGGACCACGACCATAATAATTAATGTTTTCGTATTCGCCCAATAATTCAAACTGATTTCCAAAACGATATAAATTACTGTGTGTTCCCTTGGTAATTTTGCCATCCCAAGCAGCTTGTAATAGGTTATCAGGATTTTGGCCTTGGATAACAATTAGCTGATTTTTTAAATGAATTTCACCCATGGCATTAATTCGATATTGCTGATTTAATTTTGCGTGCTCGTTCAAAATTGTAGTTATACAATTAATCAATACAAGTCCGGTTTTCTTGTCTTTTTTAACTGTAGTTAATCTTGAAAAATTAATATCAAATGCATCTTTCCATTCTTTGTAAAGAGACGGAGTCTTAGCTCCATAATCGTTGTCAGTTGGAGGACGCCAAAAATTGATATTTCCACCTTTTTGAATGATTTCTTTACCATTTACAGAATAAGACGATATCCTGCCAGTTGATTTATCAAACTCAAATTTAAAAGCCTTTCCAGTTACATTTACTTTATTTTCATCTTCAAAAAAAGAAAGCTCTTTGGAGTTAGGAATAAAATTAGTCGAAGAGGTATATGGGTTTATGATCAATTGTTCACGAGCTACAATAAAATCTTTATCAATTAATGGTTCTGAATTTTTAACCTTTATAAATATATTTATCAATAAGTCTGATTTTTGGGATTCAAAATTCTCAATTCCAATTTTAAAATTTTTATTTTCTCTAGGATTCACATTGATATCTTTCAAACTTCCTATTTTAATAACCTTTCCCTTTTCTAAAATCTCCCATTCTAAATAATAATTAGAAAGATCTCTAAAAAAGTTTTTATTGAAAATATTAATACTCCTATCACTGTTTTTTGTAAAAGATATATCTATATTTTGATAAACCTTTTTTACTTCATGCATATGAGGATTTAAAGATTTATCAGCTTTAATTAATCCATTGTTTAAAAAGTTATGATCGCTTGGAATTCCCTCTGTTCCATAGTCACCTCCGTAAGTAAAATATTCTCTGCCACTTTTATCCGTAGCAAGTAGCCCCTGGTCTTGAAAATCCCAAATAAATCCACCTTGCAACTTATCGTACTTTTCAAATAAATCTACATATTCTTTTATACCTCCAAGACTGTTGCCCATTGCATGTGCATACTCACATAAAATAAAAGGTCTGTCTGCATTTTTCTTTCTTTTAGCATACTTTTCTAGTCTCGTATAGTTTGCATACATTTCTCCAATTGTATTAGTATTCCATTCTTCTAATGCACGTTCATAAACAACAATTCTGGAGCTATCCATGTTTTTTGCTAAAAGGAAAGTGTTGTAAAAATTATAACCATTACCAGCTTCATTTCCTAAAGACCAAGCTATAATACTGGGATGGTTTTTATCTCTTTCAATCATTCTTTTAGTCCTCTGAATATGAGCATTCAACCACAAGGGATTATTTCCCAGAGTATAGTTTAGATTGTAATGCATTCCATGAGATTCTATATTAGCCTCATCATAAACATAGATTCCATATTTGTCACATAATTCATACCAAAACGGTTCGTCTGGATAATGGCATGTTCTAACAGCGTTTATATTATTAGATTTCATTATTTCAATGTCTTTGATCATACTTTTTTTTGAAACTACATGCCCGGTTTTATAATCATGCTCATGACGATTTACTCCTTTTATAATTATAGGTTGGCCATTTACTAAAAGTTGAGCATTGCTTATTTGAACATTTCTAAAACCAACCATTTTTGAGATTGTTTCAATTACCTCTCCTTTTTTATTTTTTAAAATAATTTGAAGATTGTATAAATATGGTTTTTCTGCTGACCATTTGTTAACATTTGGGATGTAAGCATTTAAATTGATATTGGAGGAATCGTTGCTACTAATATTTAATTCAGATGTTAAATCGTAAATAGTTTTATCATTATCTTTTAATAAAGTAGACAAAAAACCAGTGAACTTTTTGTTCTGAAAACTCTGGAATTTCACATTTAAATCTAGAATTCCATTTTTAAAAGAACTATCTAAATCGCACAATGAAAAGTAATCTTTTATCTGAATATCCTCTCTACAATATAAATAAACATCCCTTTCTATCCCAGATAAACGCCAAAAGTCCTGGTCTTCTAAAAAGCTTCCATCACTCCAACGATAAACTTCTAAAGAGACATTATTTTCTCCTGTTCTAACAAATTTGGTTAAATCAAACTCTGCTGGTAATTTAGATCCTTGACTATATCCGACTTTTACTCCATTTACCCATATATAAAATGCAGATTTAACTGCACCTAAATAAATATAAACTTTCTTTTCATTCCATTCATTTGGGATATAAAATGTTCTCTTATAAGAACCCACTGGATTATATTCATCTGGAATATCTGGTGGGTTAGGTTCATCATAAAAACTAAATGGATATTTAATGTTGGTATAAATTGGAATTCCGTAGCCATGCAATTGCCAATTAGAAGGAACAGGAATTTTATTCCAGCTATCTAAATTATATTCATTTTTGTAAAAATTCTTTGGTCTTTTTTCTGGTGTTTTCGACCATTTAAAAAACCAGTCGCCGTTCAAGGAAATAAATCTTGAAGAAGCTTCCATTTGTCCATTAAGAGCTAAATCTATTGACTCATAAGGGAAATACGTAGCTCTAGCAGGCAATTTATTTATGGATACTACTTGAGGATTTTCTAAAATAGAATCTAAAGTTTGTGAAATTCCATAATGAGAAAAAATTAAGATTAAAAATGAGATTAAATTTTTAGAAATTACTCTTTTCATTTTAAATTTTATTTAAACCCAATATATAAAGGAACCTATCAATTCCAAAATTTTAAAATTATCAATTAATAGATTTTTCATCTAAATTGAAAGTCTTACAGACTATATTGGCTCATAGAGTAATATATATCACCTACTTTTTTTTGGTATGCAAACTAACGATATTTAAACAAAGGTGGTAGTAAATTGTAAAATATCTGAATTTGAATTATATTGACCATATGTAAGCTTCAGATAGCTTTATGAGCCCTAACATAACGTCAAAACAATCTACTGTAAAAACATAATAGAATTAAATCAAGTTCAAAACAAAGGCTATCAAATTGGAAAAATTTATAAACTTTTTATCAGATCTTGAAGTTGAGTCTCCTGGAAGAATTAATCTTATTGGTGAACATATAGATTATAATGGTGGATTTGTTCTTCCGGCAGCCATTGACAAAGTAATTCATTTTAAATTTAAAAAAAGAGAAGATCATCTCATTCACGTTCAATCAATGGCATTTGACAATGCATTAAAAATTGAACTAAATAAGCTAAATAAAAGT
>Ga0228664_1000628_pt1 | contig 20284 bp, 18 predicted proteins | sample 78DmetaG_FD_183029 | JGI IMG/M metagenome (GOLD analysis project Ga0228664, IMG submission 183029) | Seawater microbial communities from Monterey Bay, California, United States - 78D | ecosystem: Environmental > Aquatic > Marine > Coastal | place: USA: California | collected 2016-09-26 | reverse complement strand
GCCTTTGAAATGATGTTAAAATTTAATACATCAAAAACAATCGTTTACAATACAATTCAGATGTACCGACATGATCGATTCGAATTCCTAAAAAAGTGTAGAGAAGAAGCTTCTAAAAATGGAATATCATATGGAGTAAAGCTAGTCCGGGGTGCCTACATGGAGAAAGAAAGAGCACGCGCATTAGAAAAAGGGTACCCCTCGCCTATTCAAAAAGACAAAGCCGCTACGGATACAGATTACAACAAGGCACAAGACTATATTTTGAAACATTTGAGTGACTTTGCCTTAGTGGCGGGAACACACAACGAGTCGAGCTCTTTAATGCTCTCGGAGGCTTTAAAAAATCACAACATTGGTAATGGCGATCCTCGGGTTTATTTTGCACAATTACTTGGAATGAGTGATCACATATCCTTTAACCTCGCAAATGAAGGATTTAATGTGGCAAAATATGTGCCTTTTGGACCTGTAAAAGAAGTTATGCCCTACCTACTTAGGAGAGCGGACGAAAACACGTCAGTTGCAGGTCAGACAGGAAGAGAGCTGGGGCTAATTTTAACCGAAAAGAAGCGAAGACGTTCTAGAGCTTAATAATTTTGCGCGTTTGATTGTCAATCTGAAGATAATACACGCCACTTTTTAGCCAAGAAACATTCATGGGCAGATTTAAAGAAAGCTCTTTATCAGATATAACTTGCCCAAAACTATTCAATATTTTTACCCGTGCCCAACTCTTATTAAAATCAAAGAAAATAGATTCGTCACATGGGTTTGGGAAAACCTTAAAGGTTTCTTTTACTGGCTTCGAATCAATACCAACAAGTGTATCAATAGTATAATACTCAGCAGTATTAGGAAAACCCTCTTCCAATGAATACTTTAGGATAAAAACATTACTACCTCCACTAATAGGATAGGTCGTTTGTCCAACGCCAATAAAAGCACCATCGGATGTTGGCACAAGCTGGTTCACTTCATCTAAGCCTAAATAATTTATTGATGTAAAATTATTCATCCACAAAAAAGAGCTTTCATTGAAAAAACCAATGTTGGCATCATAATCGTCCTGAAAGCTGAAGGCATTAATCACCTTAAAACCAATAATATTTTTATTTACCGCAGGAATGAATGCAATTTCATCCATAATTACATCACTTTCACCGTTAGGGTCATTTTCAGTTTGTTCAAATAAAACATCACCCTCAAAATTGAGCTTTAATAAATATGAATCATGATTATCTACTTCTACCTCTCGTGCACCTACCGCATTTATTTTATCGTCAGCAATACAAACATCTTCTATTACATATTTCCCTGAATAGTTACCTAAAGTATCACGCCACAAAATAGTGCCTTCATTATTAATCTTCATTACAAACCCTTTTTGGCTTGAGGAATCCGCACAGTAAAAACTACCTCCAATAACAAATAAGCTATCCTCTAAATTGGCAATAGAGGTTGCATAATCAATCCCTGGATTCGCATACTTCAGACTCCAAATTAATTCGCCTTCCTTAGAAATACGCGCAACAAAAATATCTTTATCGCCATCTTCTAAATTTTGACTTTCCCCTACGCATAAAATAGATGAATCCTCAACAAAAACAGCATCGTAAATAAACTCCCAAGCATTGTCACTACCAATTTTTTGCTCCCAAATTAATGTGCCATTCACGTCCATATGCATTACAAGGCCATTATAATCTCCAGAACCAATAGAATTTGTAAAACCTACTGTAAATAGACCTAAATTTTCTTTATATAAAATTCGTTTGGCACCATCAGACTCAGCCCCGCCATAATGGTTTGTCCATTCTCTCGCACCAACACTATCAACCTTCATAAGGAATACTTGTGAACTGCCCTCCCAACTTGTACTTGAGCCACAAACGACATATGAGGAATCACTTAATTCTACAATGCCATTTCCTACGTCATATCCTAGACCAGAAAATACCTTGTAAAATGGTTGTTGACCGAATGTAAAAGCCGACAATAGCAAAAAAGTGATGGTTATATTTAAAACGCGCATGACATTCTTATGATTATAGATTCGCCTGTCTGACTAAATAAATTCTCTGAAGCGATGCCAAAACTAAATTTGTCAAACTTCAGGTCAGAATACATACCCCATCTTAAATTTGAAAACCCACCATAACTTGCCTGAAGACCAAAACGATATCGTTTGATTGGGTGAACATCTAAACCTACAAAAAACATAGGCATAAAAGAAGAAGAAAGATAAGCACGCGCACCATAAAAACCTTGAATTTTTTGGCTTGAATTTCGATTAACTAATTTTGTAAACTGAAGCATTGCTGGAAGAACTCGCCAATTACCTTTAGTCTCCACAGTATCTGAGAATGAACCAAATGTTTCATCCGTATTTTGAAATATCGTTTGTGAATTTAACAAATCATTAATGCTGTAGTTGTCGTATGCTAGTTCCCCTTGTATTCTATTTTGTATAACATCAGGCATGAAAACAAGACCTAAATTTTTTGCCATTAATTGAAAATATATGAACTCTGAATCACTTTTAGGCATATTGAAGCGGTAATCGAGATCTAGTGCTATACCAAAACCACAAAAGGTTTGTGAATTTGAAGACTTATAAACGGCATCTAGAGAAAAATCTACTGAGTCGATAGATGCACTTTGATATAATTCACCTTTATTTATGACACCTGACAATGAATTATGCACACCAATTGCATTAACTGTAAGGCTAGACTTTGAATATTTATCAAACCAACCAAACCCAATTTTCTGAAAGGTATAAGAACTGAATTGACTTCCTGATAGAAATGCAGTATCACCTATGAAGGAGGAATTGCCAAAAAACAAAAGATCGAAGACATCCTCAGTATATTGAATGCCCGAAAAATTATAAAAACCATATTTAAATAAATATCCTATGGTTGAATCTTTAAATAAGGCACGTTTATGGTTTCTATACTCGATCTCCGTATTTATATCAATACCAAACCTATTCACCAACTGCTGTCTCCCACTAGAAGCACCTTTCATTTCATCATCAATAAAACCGCCGTAAAAAAAACTTTTCGTTATATCTTTTCCAACAGAAGTTGATTGATAATCAGCAACACCAGAAAAAATAACCTCATTAGAGTGTAAAAATAAAGTAGTATCCTGTTGAACCGGAAGCATACTTTGTGCATAACATATAGCGCTATGTACTAAAACAACTGAAGCTATTAAAAATGAACGAATCATTCTAATGTGTTTTTAGTAGTTACTTTCAAAAAAGCATCAACAAACAGAAAGGCATTACTTGGAATAGAAACTTCTATTGGAGCTATGTTTATATCACTATTCAAAGTAGTTTCAACAACTATATAGTGAGCCTGTGGTATTTCATTTGTTCCATTTTCATCAAAAACGATCACAGACTTATCACACAACTTAAAGATATTGGCCACGCTATCGAAGGTTCCACTTGATCCTGACCTAATAAATTCGTCTGAAGAAAAGGAATATAAAAGATTCAAACCTTCATCTAAGAGCTTGATTTTTAGTGCACCTTGCATGGGAAATGCATTACAATAATTTAAATGAAGTTCGAGAGACTCCGCCTCAATTAAATTATTAATCTCAAGGGGCGAAACCTTAAATGCTATCGTATCTGAAATAATCAATCCATCCACTCCGACTTCAAGCGGAAATTCGGAAGAAACATCAATCTCGACCTTACTTGTTGGAAATATTTCATTGTAACTACCCGTCTGAGAACCAAAAGGATTCATTCGGAAATCATATCCGATTTTGTGTTTAAAACCAAGATGTTCTATATAATCCGTCAAATTGCTATTGCTTTCATTTATCTCTAATGCGTAACTACTGGGAGTTAATGAGGACCAAGAACCTGTTGCAGGACCAACAAAGTGATTGGTATTAAGCTCCGATGAAATCAATTCAAAAACTTCGCCATCTTTATTTGTACTCTCTAACAAAGTTAATTTCGCAGAGGCTGGGATTTTTGCACCATTTTTAACTGCAATACTTAATGGAATATCCGGAAGATTAATTGAACCTGATTCGATCAAATCAATATAAGGAATCGATATATCAGTTGAGTCTGAAAAGGACAGCTCGCCAAAATAACCCATGGCATATGCGATTTTTACATCTTCGAATTTTGCATCAAATTCAAACAAATCTGATGTCGTAATACTAGAGTTTTCTCCCTCAGGATCTGTAGTTATGGAAAGAGATGTCTGAAGAATATTAAATGCTGAAATATTAGAAGACCCCATGACGCCTGTTCCCTGAAGATCAAGTTCATATCCATTTAGCATTATCAATGCTTCACCTAAAGCTGGGTTTTCTTGGGTACCTGCACCAACGAAAAAGGTTTCCTCAAAATCTACCCCATTCAATGTCACTCCGGGCATCGTGATGGTATAATATGCACTCGTAGAAATCGGATTATATACAGAAAGTCTTATTGAACCACTTGATATTATTATTTTTTTGAGCTCAACATTCGGTATGGAAAGCTCATGGGTCTCGACAGCATTGTAAAAAGTAAAACCAGCTGGAATATTACCAATTCCAATAGCAGGAGAAAAAGATTGATGAATCGTGGTGTCAGGAAGCTCTAAATAATCTTTTAAATATGCATCCACCAAAGTTCTTTTAAAATCAACTACGTAAAAAGAACCTGAACCGTCTAATGTGCTATCGTTTTGATAATTAGATAAATTAAGAGTATCAGAAACTAAGGGAAGTACCCAATCTGTATTCCATTCCGTATTCTTTTTTTTGCAAGAAACTGTAAAGATCAAAATGATCAAAATTACATAAGTACCGTCTCTTCTAAATTTATTCAAGCTCTTTCTATGATTGTTGCGTATCCTTGGCCAACTCCAATACACATCGTTACTAAAGCATAACGTTTGTTAGTAGCTTGAAGTTGTCTAGCGGCTGTTAGTAAAATACGAGAGCCAGACATTCCTAAGGGATGTCCTAAAGATATCGCACCACCATTTGGATTAATTCTTGGGTCATTATCCTGGAGACCTAATTCTCTTGTGCATGCTAAAACTTGTGCGGAAAAGGCTTCATTCAATTCTAAGATATCCATGTCGTTTAGCGTTAATCCTGCTCTTCGTAAAGCTTTTCTTGATGCCATCACAGGACCGATCCCCATTATTCTTGGTTCTACCCCGGCCACTGCCGCTGAAACTATTCGAGCCATGGGTTTCAATTCATAATCTTTTATGGCTGAATTTGAAGCAATTAACAATGCTGCAGCGCCATCATTTAAACCTGATGCATTTCCAGCAGTCACACTTCCATCCTTTTTAAATGCAGGTTTTAATCCACCGAGCGTATCCAAAGTTGTATTAGATCTCGGGAATTCATCCGTATCAAATACCAATGGCTCCATTTTTCTTCGTGGAATTTCAATTGGAACAATCTCATCCTTAAAAAATCCAGCCGCTTGAGCTGCTGCTGTTTTTTCCTGAGACCTTAAAGCAAAGGCATCTTGATCCTCTCTTGTAATATCATATTTCTCAACAAGGTTTTCTGCCGTAACGCCCATGCCATCGGTACCATAAGCTTCATGAAGCTTAGGATTAACAAACCTCCAGCCAAAAGATGAATCATGCATTTGAGCATCTCTCCCAAATGCTTTTGAGGACTTTGAAATAACCCAAGGCCCTCTTGTCATATGCTCTACACCACCTGAAATAAAAAGATCTCCTGAGTCCGCTTGAATTGCACGGCTTGCATGAATAACAGATGCCATACCTGAAGCACACAGTCGGTTAACCGTTTCACCTGCCACTTCATACGGAAGTCCAGCAAGTAACGCAGCCATTCGAGCTACATTTCTATTGTCTTCTCCGGCTTGGTTGGCACAACCCAAAATAACATCTTCTACCTTTTTAAAATCTAAATGGGTGTTTCGGCTTATTAATGCCTTAATAACATGTGCTGCTAAATCATCAGCTCTTACTGGTGAGAGTGTACCTCCAAAATTTCCAATTGCGGTTCGAACGCCATCAACGATATAGGCCTCTTTTTTCATGAAATGAATTTAATATAAAAGTACAATTTTAGCTTAAACAACTATCAAATATGCGGATATTGTTATTTTTGAAAAGTGTTAGATCAAGCGTCAAATTTTACAAAAATCAGAGAGGAAGATATTTCTTTCTTTTCAGAACTTCTTCATGATCGTTGTAAGCATGATAAAGAAAACCTAGAGAAATATAGTCATGACGAAACGGAGGATCTTATATTTCACCCTGCAATTGTATTGATTCCAATTAATACGGACGAAATTTCGAAAATACTACGCTATTGTAACGAACATCATATACCAGTAACGCCTGCGGGAGCTCGCACCGGATTGAGCGGTGGTGCACTTCCTGTATTTGGAGGTGTCCTCTTATCAACGGAAAAACTAAATAAAATTATAGCTATTGACGAAGAAAACCATCAAGTAACAACAGAACCCGGTGTTATTACCCAAGACCTTCAGAATGCTGTTAAAGCCAAAGGACTTTTTTACCCTCCTGACCCAGCAAGTAGGGGTTCATGTTTTATAGGTGGTAATGTAGCTGAAAATTCAGGTGGCCCAAAGGCTGTAAAGTATGGTGTGACTAATGAATACGTTTTAAATTTAGAAATTGTATTGGCTGATGGTTCAATTATTTGGACCGGAGCGAACGTAATTAAAAACGCAACTGGATATAATCTAACTCAACTAATTGTAGGCTCTGAAGGTACACTTGGCATTGTTTCCAAAATTGTTTTAAAGCTAAGAACGCATCCAACCCACGATATGCTAATGCTTGTTCCGTTTTTCGATGCCTCCGATGCATGTAAAGCTGTTTCAGAAATATTTCGAGCGGGAATTGTCCCGAGCGGTCTAGAATTTATGGAGAATGATGCACTTAGACTTGCTCAAAATTTCACTCAAGATTATTCCATATCCGTAACCAAAAATCATGAAGCACACCTACTGGTTGAGGTCGATGGCTTCGACCCAGAAAAGCTTATGGAGGAATGTGAGCAGATTCTTTCGGTTCTTGAAAAGTTTGAAACAGATGAAATCTTGTTTGCTGATTCCGAAGCTCAAAAACAAACATTATGGAATCTACGAAGAAAGGTAGGCGAAGCGGTTAAGGCCTTCTCTACCTACAAAGAAGAAGACACCGTTGTCCCTCGCTATCGTTTACCAGACTTACTTGAACACGTGAAAAAAATTGGTGCTAAATATGGTTTTGATTCTGTATGCTATGGTCATGCTGGTGATGGAAATCTTCATGTAAATATTCTCAAAGGTGAATTATCAGCTTCGAAATGGAATAAAGAGCTTCCTAATGCTATTAAAGAGTTATTTATTGAAGTTGTAAAACTTGGCGGAACAATTTCCGGTGAACATGGTATTGGGCTGGTCCAGAAGCCCTACATGCCTATCGCTTTTCCAGAGGTCACACTTCAATTAATGCGCAGTATTAAAAGCAGCTTTGATCCCAATGGAATCCTCAATCCTGGTAAGATTTTTTGACCTTACGTCATCCAATTCAGATATCTAGAGTATAGATATATTAAAAATAGTGAAAGACCTCCGTTTACCGCTAACACATATAATGGTATCTCTGACGCACTAATCACAAGGTGATAATGGATTAATGAAAGAAATGAATAAATAATATAAAAATGAAAACCCTGTTTTAACCCTTGGTACATTTTTAAAGCTCCATATAAACCTACAGCTGCGAATAAAATCCCAAAAAAACTAAAAAACTGCAGGTTTTCGACAATGGCTATTTCAACATTTTCCATTCTTAGAATTGGTTCAAAATCTTCATCCGAACCATAACCCTTCAACAAATTTATAAGGTCTGCATATTTGAGCTTGACGTTTTCAATATCTTCTGATGAGGCCTTTCCACTTAAAACTCCAGCTACAAATCCAAGAAGCTGCCAACCTGTAGAAATCATTGTCATCACAAAAAGAATTGACAATCCAGTAGGTCGTTTTTCCCGTGGCTCATTTGCAGAAGCATCTTTGATTTCTATCATTGAAATAAAAATGTTTTTGACTTCAGAATATCATTTGCTAAAATCCTATCATTTTCGATAAATGGAACGATCTTCCTGTAGGATCTGAGTAATGTTTCATTTACTTCAGATGATTGAAGTGGTCTTCTAAAATCCATGGCTTGAGCAGCAGATAAGAGCTCAATACCAATTATATTTTTGACATTTTCAATTACCTTGTAACATTTTGTAGCAGCATTAGCTCCCATACTAACGTGATCCTCTTGACCATTACTAGAGTCAATTGTATCAACGGAAGCAGGAGTACAAAGCTGTTTATTTTGACTAACCATTGAAGCACAGGAATACTGAGCAATCATGAGCCCAGAATGAAGACCAGGGTTTTTTACTAAAAAAGGAGGTAAATCTCTTTCTCCAGAAATCAATTTATAAGTTCTTCTCTCAGAAATACTACCAAGCTCCGCTAATGCTATAGCCAAATAATCCAGAGCTAAGGCTAAAGGCTGACCATGGAAATTTCCTGCAGAAATAATTTCATCAGTTTCTGGGAAAATTGTGGGATTGTCCGTTACCGCATTTATTTCATTTTCAATCGTTTTTTTGCAAAAATCTAAGGTATCCTTGCTCGCCCCATGAACTTGAGGTATACACCTTAAGGAATAAGGGTCCTGAACATGTTGTTTCGGCTGCTTCATTAACTGACTCCCTTTTAATCTTTCCAAAATCAGCTGCGCAACCTCCATTTGTCCTTTTTGATTCCGTAATGCATTAACATTTGCTTTGAAAGGAGATTCAATACCGAATAAAACATCTAATGTTATCGACGCTACATTATTTGCATTATTAAATATGGACATACCTTGGAATACGCCATAGGATAAATAAGCAGCCATAAACTGTGTTCCATTAAGCAGTGCTAAGCCTTCTTTAGCATGAAGGTGGATCGGTTGAACACTTAATTCCTTTAAAACATCAGAGGTAGCCCTTTTTATTCCTTTATAACGAACCTCTCCTTCTCCAATCAATACCAAAGACATGTGGGCTAATGGCGCTAAATCACCAGAAGCACCTAAGCTTCCAAGTTCATAGATAACAGGTATTACATCATTGTTATAAAGCCATAAAATACGGTCTATCGTTTCTAAACGTACACCAGAATGACCTTTACTTAATGCTATAGCCTTTAATAACAAGATTCTTTTTGATATTTCATCTGGAATAACCTCACCTGCACCACATGCATGCGATCGCACAAGGTTAATCTGAAGCTCTTCCAATTGTTCATTACTAATTACGGTGTTACATAATGAACCAAACCCTGTATTAATTCCATAAATGATCTCATTTCCAGAAGCTAATTTTCGCGATAAATACTCAGCACATACTATCACTTTATCCTTAGACGCTTCACTAATAGCAATTTCAACACCAGAAACAATCAGGTCGTTAATTTTTTCAATACTATAAAATTCATCAGAAATGAAATGCATGTCTATTTTGTTTTATTACTCTTGCATTAGCTTTGCAAAATCCTTTGCAAAATAAGTCAAGATACCATCAGCCCCTGCCCTTCTAATACTAAGTAGCATTTCACACATAGCTGAATTGTAATTAAGCCAGCCCTTCTGAGCTGCAGCATGAACCATTGCATACTCACCACTTACGTTATAAGCAGTGACGGGCGTGGCAAAATTTTCTTTTAATAGATGAATCACGTCTAAATAGCAAATAGCCGGCTTAACCATAATCATATCGGCACCTTCCTCAATATCGAGTTGCGCTTCAATGAGTGCCTCACTTTTATTGGCTGGATTCATTTGATAAGTTTTTTTATCACCCGATTTCGGTGCTGACTTTAATGCATCTCTGAACGGACCATAAAATGAACTTGCATACTTTGCGGTATACGACATAATACTTGTTTCGGTATAACCGGCATTGTCAAGAGCTTCACGAATAACTCCAACCCTACCGTCCATCATGTCTGAGGGCCCAATAATATCAATTCCTGCTTGCGCTTGTGCAACAGACATCTTAGCCAGAATCGGAAGTGTTTCATCATTAAGAATTTTGCCATCCTTAACCAATCCATCATGCCCATCAGAGGAATATGGATCCAAAGCTACATCACTCATCAGCGTTGCTTCAGGAAATCTTTCTTTAATTTTTTGAATCGCTTTGAGATAAAAACTATCCATATTAAAGCTATATGTACCAGTTTTATCCTTAAGGCTTTCCGCTACTGCAGGAAATATATCAAAAACTCGAATCCCGAGCTCTAGACAAGACTCAATTTCCTTAAGTAACACATCAACTGAAAACCTGTAAATATTTGGAAGTGAGTCTATTGTTTCTTTAATGTCACTTCCATTTTTTAAAAACACCGGAAATATCAAATGATCAACACCTAGCTGTGTTTCTTGTACCATATCTCTAATGGCTGCACTTTTTCTATTTCTTCTTGGTCGAGTATTCATAACGCTACATTAACATACCCCCACAAACATGAATGGTCTGACCCGTAACATATGCAGACATATCAGAAGCCAAAAATACAGTAGCATTAGCGACATCCAATGGACTTCCACCCCGCTTTAATGGAATACCGTTTCTCCATTCTTGTACCACTTTTTGATCTAGCGCTTCTGTCATTTCTGTTTCAATAAACCCAGGCGCAATAGCATTACACCTAATATTACGAGAACCCAGCTCAGCGGCAACGGACTTTGTAAAACCAATCAATCCCGCCTTTGATGCGGCATAATTTGCCTGCCCCGCATTACCTTTAACACCTACCACGGAGGACATATTAACAATTGAACCAGACCGTGCCTTTAACATTGGTCTTTGAACTGCTTTAGTTAAATTAAATGCCGATTTCAAATTGGTATTGATCACTTCATCCCACTGCTCTTCAGACATACGCATCAATAAAGTATCTCGAGTAATACCCGCATTATTAATAAGCACATCAACAGTTCCATATTCAGACACCACATTATCAACTAGTGCTTGTGCTTCTTCAAATTTTGAAGCATCAGACTTAAAACCTTTGGCAACGCCGCCATTTGAGGAAAGCTCTGCCTCGAGTGCTTCAGCCTTCTCCTTTGATGAAAGATACGTAAAGATGACTGTTGCACCTTGATTAACGCACTCTTCGGCAATTGACTTACCAATTCCCCTAGAGGCTCCGGTAACGATAACAATTTTATTTTCAAGTAATTTCATAAGCTATTTTGTGGGACAAATGTAATGAATCCCTTAAAATATCAAGAATGAAAGAATAGAATTAAACCCTGATTTATTTTACAAAAAAAGAATTCGCGATACCTTGGTTCACCTTATAATTTGATATGTTCAGCTTAATGGTGCCTGTTTTTCGCTTATTACCTTTTGATTTACTTGTTTTATGTGGATTTGAAGAAAAGCTCTTTGGCATTTTAAATTCTTTTACATCAACAGTGAATTTAATATTAGATGGCAAACCATTTTTTGCTTGTAAATTGTATTTATAGTCAATTTTAACATTACCGCTGCTTCTTGTGGTTATTTCAGAAGCCATAATTAATACTTGCAAAGGGTCCACCCATAACTTTATGAGTATGATTTCAGAATCACTATCATTAGCAATTACAGTCAGTAAACTTGTTTCTACACCTTCGATATTTTTAGTCCCTGCAAAGACCACCATGTATTTATCGCGGCTACTCAAAAAAGCATTCATATCTGTGAATCCCTGCTTAGGTAAAATCGCTATTCCTTTTGATACTACCTTAAATTTATCAGGTTTCTTATAGTATATTTTCGCATTGGATGGAAGGATCTTTATCAGAGGTATATCTGCAATTATCTGAACATTAGCACTATAATCTGTGACACCTTCCATCTTATTAACAACTTTGTTTAAAAGGCTTTGCGCATCCTGTCCGTGAGCACAAAAACTAAATAATATAAGGATATAAATTGAGAATAACTTCATTATGTATTGATGTCTTTTTTATTGAATCGCCAAAATGAAATAGCGGCAAATCCAATAATATGAAAAAGTAAAATATAAATAGAATTCAAAATGTCATCAACCGGCACAGGCATCTCAAATAAACTTCGCCATGAGGACATGTGTGTTGTAAGTAAAAAAGGTTGTAAACTGTTAAAACTTGACACATCTAGCGAACCTATGATCGTAAATAAAATAATTACCGCCATTGTGCTCACAATTGGACCTATAGAATTATCTGAAAAGACTGAAAAACAAATTGACATGGTTGCAACCGCTAATAATGAAAGGTATGCCAAGCCAAACCCATAAAAATATCGCCACATAATATCATCAGCAGGTATAATTACTAGACCATCATTGTTCAATACAATTAAATCCCCTGCCCCGAACATCCATTGTCCTATACCATATGCCATAAAAGCCATCCATAGGGTTAATAAAAATGTATATATAGCGCCCGCCAGAAGTTTAGAACCTAAAATTGCAGACCTAGATATAGGTTTTGTCGCCATCATTCGTAAGGTACCCATCGCAGCTTCACCAGAAACCAAATCGCCTGTAACGAGAGCAACCAGAAGAGGAACATGAATAATGAGCATTTGCAGAATAACAAAGGCCATTAGATTACCATTTAAAATCTCTCCATTAAAGCTAAGGGTCTGTTCAAATGATGCCGTAACAAAGGAGATAAAGCTTTTACCATCAGCCTTCATCGCAACCAAAATAACACCGATTAGTAAGGTTAATGCACCAAAGCCTATATAACTTCTCGGCTTCGCCAAAATTTTAATAAGCTCATTCCAAGTATTTTTTAATAACATACTAACCCTCCGCAATCATATTAATAAAATAATCCTCGAGCTTTCTCTTTTGCTCAATACTGTATATTCTAAGATTGTTTTTAACAAAACACTCTGCTACATCCGCGATCCTTATTTTTTCAATCTCAAATTCTAATTCATTTGTGGAAGCCTTTGATACATTAACATCAGAAAATTCATTGACAAGTAATTTTTCTCCCCGACTGACATCATCCAATTGGAATTTAACAACCATATTTGACGAATTCAAAAGATCGTGAACGGAACCTTCAATAAGTGTTTCTCCTTTGTTAATAATTACCATTCTATTGGCAATCATTTCAATCTCTGAAAGCTGGTGGGACGATAAAATAACAGTTTTACCCTGCTCTTTACTTAATTTCAATATTAAATTTCGGATATCAACAATTCCTTGTGGATCCAAACCTGTGGTTGGTTCATCAAGAATGATAAGTTCAGGATTATGCATCAACGCCTGCGCAATCCCTAACCTTTGTTTCATACCATGAGAAAAAGTTCTGAATTTGTGCTTTTCACGACCTTGGAGACCAACGAAATCTAAAATATCATAAAGCTCAGACTTTGAAACAGTACTCCCAGAAATCCGAGCCAACAATTCTAGATTTTTAAAAGCTGATAAGTATTTATAAAAATCAGGTTTTTCTATAATTGAGCCTATTTTCGAAAGCACTTTTGATCGGTTATCCTTTATGTCTTTTCCAAATAATTTGATTTCACCAGCATCAGCTTTAATCAATGACAACATGCAACGTAAGGATGTACTTTTACCTGCTCCATTAGGCCCCAGAAAACCAAATACATCGTTTTTCTGAACACTAAAAGAAACATCCTTTACGGCTGTAAAAGCTTTAAAACTTTTTTTAAGCCCTTTGACTGACACCACGGTTTCATTCATACTTAGAAAACACCCCAGGTCACAAAAAGTTTACAACTAATGAACCAATATTCATACAAGTTGTACAGTGTCAAAAACGAAAACATGAAACATACAATCTTTATTTTATTTTTTGGATCTATCTTCTTTAATAGTGTTGCGTTTGCTAACTCGGGTGAACAAATAAGAAAAGCAAAACTTAAAGAAGCAACAATCTACACATCAGGGGTGCAATTACGCTCAGCGCTAACCTACAGTGCGATAAAGGGAATCAATGAAATCATTATTGAAGGCATTAGTTCATCAATTGACCCACAAACCATACAAGTCAGCGCTACGGGTAATGTTGTTATCCTTGACAGCAAATACAGCCTTTACTATCCGAAATCAATAACAAAAGATATAAGTACAGAAGCTAGTAAAATCAAACGTTCTATAGAATTATTAAAAGACTCTATCGAATCTATTGGATTTGACATACGCGATTTAAAAGAGCAAACAGCCGTTTACAATCAAGCCCAACGAATGCTTCGTGATAATGGGGTTATGAAAAACCAGGGGAAAGTAAGCGACTCTCTAGAACTTCTTCAAGAGGCAATTACGCTCTATACTACAAAAATGAGTGCCTTAAATAAAAAATTAATTGTTATCAGTAAGTCTACAAAAGCTGCGGAAAAAAAACAGTTAAAAATGAATGATCGACTCAAGCATTTGAAAAATAGATTAAACACATTAGGACAACCAAAATCCAACGCAAACCCAATACCAAGAATTACAGTCTCACTAATTGCTGAAGGAAATACAAATGGAAAAATCAACTTTTCATACCTTTCCGCTAATGCAGGTTGGACTCCTTTATATGATATCAGAAGCGAATCATCAAAAGGAAAAATATTCATGAATTACAAAGCTCAAGTATTTCAAAACACGGGACTAGAATGGAAGGAAGTTAAACTGAGAATTTCCACCAATAATCCATATGCTAATAAAACCAAACCCGAAATTAACCCATGGTACATTAGTTATGTAAATTATAGAAATAAATTGTCTGTTTCCAACAATGCAAACCATTACAAAATGGCAGCTACACCTTCAAATGCAATTACCAACAGAGGCTATGCACTTGAAACAATAGCTGAAGACGAGGTTGCCATGGACGCAAATGAATTTACAAAAGTGGTACATCAACTTATTGCGGCTGAATTCAAAATTGACCTACCCTATTCGATTGCTTCAAATGGGCAGCAGCATATGGTTCTGGTTCAAAAATCTGAATTAGAAACAAATTTTAAATATTATGCTGTTCCAAAGCTTGACCAATCAGTATATTTAGTAGCCGAAATGCTTAAAGTGGATGAACTTCAATTAATCCCATCAAAAGCAAATATCTTTTTTGATGGCTCGTATATTGGAGAGACATACATTGACCCAACAAAAATGAATGATACCTTATATTTATCTCTTGGAAAAGACCCAAACATATCAATAAAGAGAAAGCTTTTATCTTTAAAATGTAAAGAAAGAACTATTGGCGATAAAATAGAGAAATCAAAAGCATATACAATTGAAGTGAAGAATATGAAATCCAGTCAAATTGAAATTGTAATTCAAGATCAGGTACCTATTACAACGGATGAAGACATTATTATCGACAAAATAAATGTAGGTAAAGGAAAGCTGACAGATAGAACAGGTCTGATTGAATGGAAAATAAAGCTTAACCCAAAAGACAAAAAAACATTCGACTTTGACTACCGAATTAAGTTTGATAAAACCAAACAAATAAACATCTAATTAAAAGCCCGAAAGGGCTTTTTTCTTTTTCATTTCTTAGCCCTTGAAATCAAAAGCTTTTCTAACTTTGCAGCAATATTGAACATAATGATTTAGGTTGATGTTAGCTTTATTAGAGCTGTGTTAGATTGGTTTTAAATTAGTTAAAACAACAATACCTAAGTAATAATCTGAATTAAATGAGTAAAAAGCACGATTTCAAACCAGAAAGTTTAATGATGTCTCATGGTTACAAGCCTGAACTTTCGGAAGGATCAATAAAATCACCTATTTTTCAAACCTCAACTTTTGTTTTTAAGAATGCACAAGAAGGTAAAGCATTTTTTGAAGTCGCCTATGGCTTAAGAGAAAAAGAAGCATCAGAAGAAGTCGGACTCATATACAGCAGAATCAATAATCCAGATCTTGAAATTCTTGAAACTCGATTAAAACTTTGGGATAATGCGGATGACTGCGCGGTATTTGAGAGTGGTATGGCTGCAATATCTACGGTTTTATTAGAGTTTTTAGCTCCAGGTGATGTATTGCTATACAGTTCACCGCTTTACGGTGGAACTGACCACTTTATTAAAGAATTTCTTAAAAAAATTGGTATTCATACCATCTCATTCACACCGAATGACACACAGGAGGATATCGTAAAGAGATTAAAAAATTCAGGATTGGCTAATAAATTGTCCATGATTTATATTGAGACTCCTGCTAATCCAACAAATGCTCTTATTGATATTGAAATGTGTAATGAAATCGCATTACGCTATTCTTCTGACGACAAAAAAGTATATTTAACTGTTGACAACACCTACATGGGTCCTTTATGGCAACATCCGTTAAAACATGGAGCAGATCTTGTATTGTATTCGGCTACAAAATACATCGGAGGCCATAGTGACCTTATCGCCGGTGCTTGTTGTGGGAACCAAGACGTAATAAATCGAGTAAAAATACTAAGAACCTTTCTAGGCAACATGGCCGCTCCACATACCGGATGGCTATTAATGAGAAGTCTTGAAACCCTGAAAATTAGAATGGAACAACAGGCCACCAATGCCGAGCAGGTTGCGAATTATTTAAATGAGCATGAAAAGGTAGAAAAAGTTTATTATCTGGGTCTTATTCCAGAGGGAACATCGGAGCATAAAATTTACAAAAGACAATATAATTCGCCTGGAGCAATGCTTTCTTTTGATATTCAAGGTGGTGAAAAAGAAGCATTTAAATTTATAGACAACCTCAAACTCATCAAACTAGCTGTAAGTTTAGGTGGTACAGAGTCCCTAGTTGAACATCCAGCAACGATGACACATGCAGGGGTAGCTCCTGCTTTTAGAGAAGAGCTGAGTATTACGGAAAAGCTTGTAAGACTATCAATTGGGGTTGAAAATCAATCGGATCTTATTTGGGATATTGAACAAGCATTAGCAAAAGTTTAAAACAATGAAAATTTATACGAAAAAAGGTGATAAAGGCCAAACTGGACTCATAGGAGGAGTGCGTATTTCAAAAAATGATTTACGCATAAACGCTTACGGTACAGTTGATGAATTAAATGCGCACATTGGATTACTTCGCGATAGCATTAACAATAATGAAATCGAGGTGCAGCTTTTGGAGATACAGGATAGGTTATTTACAGCGGGATCGCTACTTGCGGTTGGTGAAAAAGGCACCTCAATGAAACTTCCCGAGCTCATAGAATCAGATATTTCGATACTTGAAAAATGGATTGACGAGATGGATCAATCACTTCCTGAAATGAAAACGTTTATTCTACCCGGTGGACACATAATTGTATCTAAATGTCATATTGCAAGAACAGTATGCAGACGCGCAGAAAGAATTATTGTAGAACTTTCCGATCGAGTGATTTTAGATTCAATTATCCTCTCATATTTTAACCGACTCAGTGATTATCTTTTCACCCTAAGTCGAAAACTTTCAGTTGATTTAAATGCCAAAGAGACCCCGTGGATTCCGAAATCTTAAGGATATTTTTGACAAAAATCATTTTTTTCTTGGATAGTTTGAAATAAAGTTTACTTTTGCCGAATAACAAAATGTAACGTCAATGTATTGGACATTAGAATTAGCTTCCTACCTAGAAGATGCCCCTTGGCCGGCATCAAAAGACGAGCTTATCGACTTTGCGATTAGAACTGGTGCCCCAATGGAGGTTGCAGAAAACCTTCAAGATCTTGAGGACGAAGGAGAAATCTATGAGAGCATCGAAGAAATTTGGCCTGACTACCCTTCAAGAGAAGACTTCTTATTCAACGAAGACGAGTATTAAGGATTTCTTATCTTAGGAACTTTAATGAATTTCCTAGGACACCTGTATTTTTCAAATAATGATTTAGAGCTGATGATTGCCAACCTATTTGGTGACTTCTGTAAAGGTAATAGCTTTGTCAATTATTCTGAAACCATAAAGAAGGGAGTACTTCTACATCGAAAAATTGATCACTATATTGACAATCATTCTGCCGTTAGAAAAGCACGATCTAAACTTTATACCTCATTACCAAAGGTTTCCGGAATTGCTATCGATCTATACTTTGACCACCTTTTAGCAATACAATGGGAGCACTATCATAAGAAACCGTATCAAACCTACCTTGATGAATTCTATAACCATCAAAGTAACTACATTGTAAACTACCCAAAAGACTTTCAACTATTTTTGAAACAAATTATTGAATACAAGTGGCTTAATTATTACCCCACTGAATATGGACTATTAAAAGCTTGTCAAGGAGTTTCAAAAAGAATTTCATTTCCTAACGAATTAGAAAATGCCCCTGATCATCTAAAGAATCATGAAGAGGAACTTAAAATAGCATTTAATATATATATGGTTGATGCCATTGCATATTTTAAAATTGATAATACTCCTACAAACAATCTCAATTATAGCACATCCATTTTTTAAAAATTGCTTTTATAACATTAAGACGTTGTTAACTTTTGACAAAGTATTTCAAAATTGAAATAGTAAGTGTAAATTTGACACTAAACAAAACAGCATTCATGGCTAAAAAAATTAAACATAAAGAGCAATTTCAGAACTTCAATTTAGTAGTTTTTGGAGGCACAGGAGATCTTGCACTCAGAAAAATATACCCTGCTTTATATCAACGCTATATTGACGGCCAATTAAATTGTAAATACAATATCATAGCTATTACTAGAAAAACTGATCAAGAGGACCATTTTAGGTCACAAGTTCGATTATTTTTAGAAAAAAGCCTTGAAGGAACAAAAGGTTTTGATTCTGGAATCAATGAATTCATGTCGAACATTCAATTAGTTATCGCAAGAGAACCTTCAGTTCAAGGATATAAAAAGCTTAGGGAGTTTTTAGAAAATTTTAAAGGGTATCAGAATATTTATTATTTCTCAACACCATCTAGTGCCTTCGGACCAATATCGAAAGCCTTAAAGGATTCGAAATTAGCTGATAAAAATAGTAAAGTGGTTCTTGAAAAACCTTTAGGTCATAGTCTGGAATCATCCATTACCATTAATAATGAAATTACAAAAACGTTTGATGAATCTCAGATATACAGAATTGACCACTACTTAGGAAAAGAAACTGTACAAAATCTTATGGTGTTACGTTTTGCAAATAATCTATTTGAAAGAGCTTGGAATGCTGAAAATATAGATAGCATACAAATCACGGTTGCAGAAAGTTTGGGTGTAGAAAAGAGAGCCGGATACTATGATCAAAGTGGCGCATTACTTGACATGGTTCAAAACCATTTACTTCAGCTATTGTGCCTAGTTGCTATGGAACCTCCATTCGCTTTAAATGCAAATGAAGTTAGAAACGAAAAGCTAAAAATACTCAGGTCTTTGCGACCTTTCACAAAAGAATCTATTCGAAGTGAAAGTATAAAGGGCCAATATACAAGAGGGAATATCGAAGGTCGAAAAGTCAACTCTTATTTGGAGGATATTGAAAAATATGAATCTAAAACTGAAACTTTTGTCGCGCTAAAAACCTTTGTTGACAATTGGAGATGGAAAAACGTTCCCTTTTATTTGAGAACAGGGAAACGAATGAAGAAAAGGTATTCTGAAATTGTAATTAATTTCAAACAGGTTAAACACAATATTTTTCCATCAAAAGAAGAAATGAATAACAATAAGCTAATCATTCGTCTTCAACCTGAAGAAAGAATTGAGCTCATTCAAATGACTAAAATCCCAGGGCCAGGTGGTTACCGATATAAGCCAACTGCTCTAAAACTAGATTATATTGATACGTTTGAAGAAAGGTTCCCAGAAGCTTATGAAAGACTGATCATAGACGTGATACGAGGCAATCAAACTTTATTTATGAGTCAAGACGAACTCGTTGCAGCCTGGACTTGGATTGAAACAATAACCAATAGCTGGAAAAGTACAAATAGTAAAAATGTCTTGTATGCGGCAGGAACTTGGGGCCCAGGAGACGAAATTCTATCTAGTGGCGAATCTTGGATTACTAAAAAATGGAAAAACAAATGATCGTATTCCAAAACATGGCGGCTCTTGAAAATGAAATATGTGAGAGTATTGTCCGCATCATAAATGATGCGATTCAGCAAAAAGGGCATGCAACACTCTTATTATCAGGTGGTGGAACTCCTAAAGGCCTATATAATCTTCTATCATTTCAAGATTTAAAATGGGATAAAATAAACATAGGTTTGGTTGATGAACGATTTGTTGACGGTAGCTCAA
>Ga0228664_1000617_pt1 | contig 20465 bp, 14 predicted proteins | sample 78DmetaG_FD_183029 | JGI IMG/M metagenome (GOLD analysis project Ga0228664, IMG submission 183029) | Seawater microbial communities from Monterey Bay, California, United States - 78D | ecosystem: Environmental > Aquatic > Marine > Coastal | place: USA: California | collected 2016-09-26 | reverse complement strand
TATTTGATTCTTTGTCTATAGTGGAATTAGCCTTAACTAATACCGTTTCTTTACTAATAGATTTAAAACGATTAAAAACCTGATTAGAAGTAGTAAATACAAACACTGAAGTCATAAAAAAAATGGCAATTAAAAAATAAAAAAGTTTTAATCTTTTTTCTACAATAACATATACTAAAAAAAACAAAAAACTAACCCCTAAACCAATCATTCCTGCTCTTGAATTCAGAAAAATTACAACCATGATAAAGAAAAACATCAAACTAAAAATAACTAAATTCTTTTTTGAAAACAATGAATCTTCAGCGTCTAATTTAAAAAACAAATAAGCTATTGAAAATGAAAGGTAAAGTGCAAAATAACTAGAATGCATAATAAACTGCATACCTTCATATAACATTTTAGAAATGTCTCTCGTTTGAAAATATAATTGAATTGCATGTGAAAAAGCTCCTATCGAACCTATTAAACAGCCAATAACAAAACCTTTTAAAATAAAATCTATAGTTTTCTTATCAAGCACTCTTCCTAAAAGGAGGAAGGGAAATATTAAAAGCGGGAACTTAATATCAAGATCTTTTAAGGCATACCTAAAATTTGTAGTATACAATAATCCTAAAAGATGAATTATAAATAAAGAGATAAATAATATAAAAAACTTATTCTTAATTGAGTTCTTAACAATGCTTTTAGTGTTTTTAAAATCTAAAATTGAACTAAAAATTAAGAGGAATAACACCGCTCCACTAATATTGTTTCTCAATGGAAGAAATAAAGCATAAAGAAATAATAAACTCTCAAATTTATTTGATAAAATATAATCTTTTAGCTGGGATATTTTATTCATAAAAGTTGGCGATATGTTTGAACTAACTTTTCTTCCTCTATTGACCAGTTGTATTTCTCAATTACTGCTCTTCTTCCATTTTCCCCCATTTGTTTTGCAAGCGCATCATCGTTTAGCAAAAGATCAATTGCTTTCGCGATTTCATCACTATTCTCTGGATCAACACAAATTCCACATTTATTGACTTCTAAAATATCTTTCCATAAAGGAAAAAAAGAACCAATAACAGGTATACCTGCACTCATATACTCAAACATTTTGTTAGGTTGTGCATCAACATGATTTGGAACGGGTAAGAAAGTGACCATCCCAATTTTTGAACCTTGCATTATTAATCGTGTTGCAGATCGATTAACTAAACCAAAATCAATTACAGATTTCCATGATGGTAAGCTTTTCAAATGTTGTTGAAACATATCTTGATCAAATGCTCCAGCTAAATTTAAGACAACATCATTTGATTTATTTACTCCTTCAACAAGCTCTTCAATACCTCTAATTTTTGTGATTGCACCGATGTAACAAACTTCTCTTTTTTTAGCTTCCCAGTTTGTGATTTCTACCAACTCTGATAGTAAAGGATAATTATTAATTGTAATCGTATTTTTATTTATTAAAATAAACCGTTTTGAAATCGTCTCTGTAGCTGTAAACAAATAATCTAATTTTGAGGCGACATAATTTTCATATTTTCGAAATAAGAATGAAACAGATTTTCTTAAATATTTATTTATCCAAAATTTCGCTAATATTGTTTTAGGTACATCTTCATGAATATCATAGATTACACGTTTACCTTTCCTTTTTAGTTTTAGAGCAAATGGCAACAATTCAGGGTCATGAAAATGATAAATGGAAGCATCTATTTCTAGTGCCTTTTTGTATACATTTTTCGAAGTTTTTATAAACCGAAATATTCTTGATTCCCCTTTAGAAAAGACGCCATGGACACTTACGCCATTTTTTTGTGAATTATCTTCATTTACAACAACTAAATGTACATCAAATCCAACACTTGATAATGATGAACATTCCTTATGAAAAACCCTAACATCTGTTGATGGATGAGCAGAGCTAAAATGACAAACTTTAACTTTTTTTTCTGACATTAACATTAATTATATTTTCATAAATATTCATAAGCTTTAAAATCACTTTCTCTTTTGAAAAGTTCTCATTTACATAATTGACGATCCATTCAGATGAATAATTATCAAAGTTAATATAAACTTTTTTCATTACACTACTCATTGCTTCAACATTAACATCACAAACCTCTCCGATTCTTTTATCTGTAATAATAGAAGAGGGCCCACCTGACTTAGTAGATATTACTGGAATACCTGAACTTAATGCTTCTATCAATACAACGCCAAAAGTCTCTTTAATACTTGGTAAAACAAAAACATGACACCGATTATTCAGCTTAACCATATCCTCTCTACTCAACTTACCTAATAACATAACTGACTCAACTAATCCTAATTTTTCAATTTGGCTTTTAAGTGATGCCTTCAGTGCTCCTTCACCAGCAATATAAAGTAAAGAATTAGGGTTATACCGATGAAATAAATAAAAGGCATCTATCAGCATCTTATGGTTTTTATTAGTATCCAAGTTACCTGCACTAAAAAAGGAAAAAGATTTGTTTTTTGATATCCTTTCAGACCTTCTAAAAAAAATAGTATTGACAATATTTGGAATATAATTAAACTTCACGCCAAAATCAGCTGATAATTTATCTGATAACGACGAACTAACTGCAATACATTTATCAGCACAATTAAAAACTTTTTGTGCAATTGACCTTTCTACTTTAGACAATGTTTCATAAAGGAACCTAGAAGAATGTTCAGTTACAACATATGGTATATTATACCATTTTTTAATTTTTACAGCTAATAAACCAGCTTCAAAACGATGAACATGAATTACATCAGGTAAACCATTACATTTTATATATTTTTTAAATAAGCGAAATCCAAAATATGCTGAGACTAAACTTTCTAAAAAATTTAGTAATGGAATATTTGGAAACCTTAAAACATAAGTATAAACTCCATTCTCAATTTTGACTTCTTTTTTAAGGTGTTTTATCCCCTTATTTTTAATATCTTTTACTGAAATTGGTGTAGTCGCAATTAACCCTACTTTACAATTTTGCTCTACAAAAGCTTCCGCCTGATCTTTCCAGAAACTTCCACTCAAACTTTTATATACAGACGGGTAGCCATTACTGATTATTAAAATATGAAGACTTTTATTACAACCTTGATTCATCACAATTTTTAATAAAACGAATTGTTAAAAATATAATAAAAATATAAAAGCTAGCTTTTGCAATAGTAAACCCCCATAACACAGATATAAATGAAGGATCAATCATTTTAGCACCAAAAAAACCAATTAAAATCACTGCTAAATGTAAGAAATCATAAAACAACATAACCTTTTGCTTTCCTAATCTCATATATATAAAAGAAAGAGAAGACGATACAAACCAAAACGATAACCAAATTACCATAATTCTAGCGATTGGTAAAAGTTCACCCCATTTTTCTCCCAATAAAGATGTTACAATTGATGTTGGTATTATATAGATAAAAATTAAAGGTATAGATGAAAATAAAAACAATCTTTTAGCAAATTTTATATAGATATCTAATAATGCCTTCTTCGTTTTAAAAGAATTAATTTTAGAATAAAAAACTTGTGAGAAAGAAACTGATATAACACCATATGCAGCAGAGATATAGGTTGATGAAACACCTAAAACACCTACAACTTCATTTCCAAAAAAATATAAAAATAAATTAATATAAACGAAATTAATTAAGCTACTTATGAAAACACTTGGAGTGGTATAAAAAATAAAGTCTGTATTATTTCTTACAACTTTTTTGGAGACATTTGAATTTAACAGTTTTAAACTCTTTAAATCACTTTTTATAAATCTGTTAACATAAAAAATTGAACTTAAAGCAAAACCTATAATTCTTCCTATTATTAAACCTGATGAAAAATTAAAAATCCCAATTAATAATTTTGAAAATTCTGCTGAAGAGGTTTGGACAATCTTTGATATAGAAATAATTTTAAAAGCACTTTTCCTATTATTCCAATAAGACATTACATTATTTAATGAGAAAAATAAAATATAAAACGGTGCCAAAAACAATAAATTTTCAATTTCTGGAGTTTTAAAAAAATCGGCTATTTGCCTTTTGAAAACTAATACAACCACTAATGATACAATTGTGGTTATAATCAATATTCTAACTGCACCATACATTAAATTTACAGCATCTTTTAACCTTTTCTGTAACACTATACCAAATTCTAACTTTAGCGATGATATGTTTGCAAATAATTCTGAGAAAGTTACAAAAACAACTAAAATTCCAAAATCAGAAGGTGAATAATAAAACTTTTGAAGAACTGGTAAAATTAAAAATGGTACAATTTGAGAAATAAAAGTTCCTGAAAATAAGACTAATACATTTTTTGCAAAATCAGACCTATTAATGTTTAATCCCATCTTTAGAATAAAATTTATCAAATAGAATTATTATCAATGAGAACATGAACCAATTTAGGGGTAAAGGAAGAAAACTTGAATTTGAATTACTTGTTAAACCAAAACATAAAATAAGTAACAAAATAAATAAAGGTTCATCATTATATTTATAATTTAAAATAAAGGGTAATACTTTTATTAACATAAAAAGAAAAAGAATTATAATAAAAAGAGTAATTAAAATCCCATATTGCGAAAAAACTTCAATGAAATAATTATGAGGATTAGAAATCCCATATGTTGGGTATTTATTTTCTTCTTTTCTTACCTTAACTTCAAAAGAACCAGCTCCAACCCCTAAAAAATATGAAGATGAGGCAAAGTCTAAACCTGATAAAATTAAATTTTTTCTTATATTATAACTTGAAGAATCATAAGAATTTGTAACATATTTGTTTTTAATCTTTAAATGATATTCCTCCTTCAACTTTTCTCTTTTCATTGATTGATTATCATGAGCACTCTTAAAGTTATAAAAAATAAAAAGTAACGAAAACAATAATGTCGCAAAAGTAACTTTGAAAATATTCGCTTTTGTAAAAAACGATTTTAACCTTTGATAGTTTAATGCAATTAAAATAAAAACAAGTACTTCTAGAAAAAACACACCTATTCTTGAACTAGTTTTGATCATCAAATAAGAGTTGATACAAAACAAAATAGAAAAGAAGAATACTTGATTATATTTCCTCACCATTATAATAAAAAAAACTAAACTTAGAGCTAAGTATATAGCTAAATTATTAGGATTATCAAAAGTCGTAAATGGCACGAAATCATAGTCACTCATATAAGGAATTTTAGACAAATTAATAAGGAAGTTTCCTTCAAGATGGCTACCTAAATTTATTTCAAAAAAAGCAATAATAAATGTTGGAATCACTCCATATAACCAATTATTAAGTAAATATTTATTCAAACTACCATTAAAGTATGAATTGATAGACACAAAATAAATATATGTAAGTAAACCTATCACCAAGTATATAACTTCATGTATGGCTATGGTTATATCCTCACACCAAGTAAATGAAATTATTCCATATATAATCCAAAAGAGTAAAAAATAAAAAATAGTTTTCGTGAAAGAAGATGTATAAAAAACAAGATCCTTATTAAGAAAAAGTAGCATTATATTTAAGGATAATACTATTCTAAAAAGATATACATCTATTCCAAACAAGCTAAAATTAAGCATATATGAACCTCCTGCAAGAGATATTATGAATATAAAAAACAGAGACTTATAAAGTATATCTCTTTTTTCTACTAGCATATCTTAAATTTTACTTTTTTTCTAAAAAAATAAAGAACATCATTCATTTAGAAAGTTGGTTTTGAATAATTTACTTAGCGTAGCTAACCGATCTTTTCTCTCTAATTAAAGTAACTTTAACCTGCCCTGGATAAGTCATTTCAGTTTGAATCTGTTGAGATATTGCAAATGATAATTCGTCCGCTCTTAAATCTGTAACTTTTTCACTTTCTACTAGAACTCTTAACTCTCTACCTGCTTGTATAGCATAAGCAGTTGAAACACCTTCATATGATAGAGCCAAAGCTTCTAATTCTTTTAATCTTTTGATATAAGACTCTACAACCTCACGTCTTGCTCCTGGTCTTGCACCTGAAATAGCATCACAAACCTGTACGATTGGAGAAATCATAGTTGTCATCTCTATTTCATCATGGTGAGCTCCAATAGCATTACATATATCAGGTTTTTCTCCAAATTTTTCTGCTAATTTCATACCTAAAATAGCATGTGGTAATTCTGGATCTTCATCCGGAACTTTACCTATATCATGAAGTAAACCAGCACGTTTAGCTAATTTCACATTCAACCCAAGTTCTGAAGCCATTATAGCACATAAGTTTGCAACTTCTCTAGAGTGTTGTAATAAATTTTGACCATAAGATGAACGGTATTTCATTCTCCCGACCATTCTTGTTAATTCAGGATGTAATCCATGTATACCTAAATCAATACACGTTCTTCTACCTGTTTCTGCAATTTCTTCTTCAAGTTGTTTTCTGATTTTAGAAACAACTTCTTCAATTCTAGCTGGGTGGATACGTCCGTCTGAAACTAATTGATGTAAAGCTAAACGAGCCAACTCTCTTCTTACTGGATCGAAACAAGATAGCATAATCGCTTCAGGTGTATCATCAACAACTATTTCTACACCTGTTGCTGCCTCAAGAGCTCTAATATTTCTTCCTTCTCTACCAATTATTCTTCCTTTAACTTCATCTGATTCGATATTGAAAACTGTTACAGCATTTTCAACTGCTTGTTCAGTTGCCACTCTTTGAATAGCTTGAATAACGATTTTCTTAGCCTCAACGTTAGCACTCAACTTAGCTTCCTCCATGATTTCCTTAATATGAACCATAGCACCAGTTCGAGCCTCGTCTTTTAACGCATCCATTAACTGATTTTTAGCATCTTCTTCTGACATTCCGCTAATCTTCGTCAATTCTAAAACACGTTTCTGTTGCAACTTATCTAACTCTTGATGTTTTAAATCAAATGACTGTATCTTAGATTCTAAATCTGATTTTATTTTGGTTGTTTCTTTTTCTTTTCTACCTAAATCTTCAATTTTAGAATTTAAATTATTCTCTTTGCTTTTTACTTTATCTTCTAAAGATTGTAACTTTCTATCCTTTTCTTTAACGGAAGATTCGTGCTCCTCTTTTAACTTTAAGAATTTCTCTTTTGCAACTAGAATTTTTTCTTTCTTTATTGATTCACCTTCTGTTTCAGCAGACTTAATTATTTGTTCTCTTTTCTTTTTAAGCAGAACATTTTGAATTAAAAATGTAGCAGTTACACCACCTATAATCCCTATTAACAATCCTATTACTATTTCCATTTTCTAGATCTAATTTATACATACAAAAAACCCCACTCAACTCATTAAAATGCGAAGATGCGGGGGAAAACTTTAAGAAAATTAACTAATCTAAACTATCTAACTCTTTTGACAAATTATCCAATTCATTTTCAACACTAGAATAATCAGGCTCTTTACTGATTGTAGTACTTACTTCTTGTTTAGGTTTTGTCGCGAGCTGTAAAGCTGTCATAGCTAACAAATCTTGCATATCTTTAACTGCATAACTATCTTGAAGAGTTTTTATCGCTTTGTTTATATCATCAGCAGCCTTTAAAACCTTCTCCTTCTCCTCTTCATTAAGAGTAAGTGGATATGTTCTTCCAGCAACGACAACTTTTAAGGATACTTTACCCATTCTGTTATTTTTTTAACTGATTGATGCAGTGTTCTATTTCCCTCACTAAATCATCGATGTCTTGATTCCTACTTTCTATAATAGAATTCTCTTCATCGACTCTTTGTTTAAAAATCGTTTCTAATTCTGACTTTAATTTAATTACACTCTCATTTAAATACGTTTTCTCACTTTCTAACACATTTTTTTGAGATGTTACTTCATTTAATTCAACTTCCAACTCCTTAGCTCTCTCTCTTTCAGAAACCAATTGAGAATGCAAAGAATTGCTTTTCAATCGGATATCATTAATTATATGTTGAATCTTTTCTGTCATCCTTCACGACTTTGTACAAAATTAACAATGTAGCATAAATTAACAACATTTTATAAAAATCTTTTTAGCTTTTTCTTAATTAAACTACTTTTGAAAGATGAAAAATATATTAATCTTACTATTAGTAATTATTACTTTAGGCAAAAGTGTTTTGTCGCAGCCAAAAAACAATTTAAATTACAGGTCTCCGTTAGAAATTCCTTTAATTTTTGCTGCAAATTTTGGTGAACTAAGGTCTAATCATTTCCATATGGGAGTAGACTATAAAACGAAGCACGTAGAAGGAATGAAAATATTTTCTGTGCAAGATGGATATGTTTCTAGAATAAAAGTATCAAGTTATGGATATGGTAAAGTAATCTATATAAATCATCCTGAAGGTGTAACTAGTGTTTACGCACATTGTTCTATTTTTAAAGGAGAAATTGATTCTATAGTTAAGGTTCACCAGCATCTGAAAGAAAGTTTTGAAATTGATATAAAGCTTAATAACGATGAAATTAAGGTTGAAAAAGGTCAAGTGATTGCTTTATCTGGTAATACTGGAGGGTCAACTGCTCCTCATTTACATTTTGAACTAAGAGATACTGAAACTGAAACTGCATTAAACCCTCTCAAATACGGTTATGAAATAAAAGATTCTAAAAGTCCTAAACTAAGTCATTTAAAGATTTATAGTTTAACAAAAGAAGGATACGTAACAACAGATAATAATTTTAAATATAAACTTTCATTAATTAATAACCAGTATATCCCTGAACAAAAGACAATTTATATTCCTGTAAACTATATTACTAAAAATGGTGGTTTAGGATTTTCTTTTGATGCTTATGATCCTTATGATCTTTCTTATAACAAACTTGGTATATATGGCAGTAAACTATTAATAAATAATGAGTTAATTTTTGAAACGAAAATAGATAGTATTTCTTTTGATCATACTAGGTATATCAATACTTATACTGATTTTCATGAATTTTCAGTCAATAGAAGAAACTATCATAAATCTTTCAAAAATTTAAACAATCCGCTTGCAATATACAACAGTAAAATAGATGGTATAATTAAAATTAAACAAGGTGACACTTTGAATATTGACTTCAAAATTTTTGACACTAAAAACAACAATAGTAATTTATCCTTTAAACTAATTGTTACACAAGCAAATAATACGAATTACTTCCTAAAGGATTTTAGTAATGACAAATTTATAAACACTAATAAACCTTATGACTTTTTTAGCAAAGATTCAATAATCAGAATAAAAACGGAGGAAAATACTTTTTATGAACCAATTTCTTTAATGATTAAAGAAAAAAATAGTTCTAATGATTTTACATTTGGAGAAAAAACAACACCCATACACAAATACATTCATATAGATATTGACTTAAATAAACTGAATAGTTCTTTAGTTTTTAATAAGTGTTATTTAACAGTAAACAACCGTTATTTAGAAACCGTAATCACAGATGGTTTACTTCGTTCTAAATCTAAATACCTAGGAGGATTTAAATTAGAAACAGATACTCTTTCTCCAATTATAAGACAAAAAAACTTTTCTAATAGTAATGTAAGTACCTATAATAAAATTAGATGGGAAATTGTGGACACAAAAAGTGGAATACAAGATTATGACCTATATATTGATGATAAATGGCAAGTTTTAGAGTACGAATATAAAAATAACACGGTTACTTTTGTTATACCTAGGAACTTAAAAGGCCAAAAAGAGGTCAAGGTTGTAGTAAAAGATAATTGTAATAATACTAAAATTTGGAAGAAAAATCTTACATTCTAAATTTCAAGTAAAACTAAAAAGAGGTTATTCAATTGAATAACCTCTTTAAGTTTATTAACACTACCTTGTACTAGCTTAAATTAAGCTTGAGTTGTAGGTGTCCCAAAATTCATTGGAGGCATACTAGGAGTATCTATATCCTCGATCACTCCAAAAGCTTGCTCATATTTATTTAAATTTTCATTCAAAGCTTTTAAAAAACGCTTTGCATTTTGAGGAGTCATAATTACTCTAGATCTTACTTTACCTTTTGGCATACCTGGCATCATCTGAATAAAATCACTTACAATCTCAGTAGGTGAATGAGTAATGATAGCTAAATTAGAATAAACACCTAAAGCAACATCTTCTGTTAACTCAATATTGACTTGATTTTGATTTTCATTTTTATCCATATTCATTTAAATTAAAAAGGGGCTACAAAAAGTAGCCCCTATATTTTTATTAACTAAAGTAATTATTCAGAAATAGTCTCTAAATCCTCTTTAGAAGCTACAATCATTTTTTGGAAATCTCTTGCTCCTGTACCAGCTGGAATTAAATGACCAACAATTACATTTTCTTTCAAGCCTAACAAATGATCAACTTTACCTGAAAGAGCTGCCTCGTTTAAGACTTTAGTTGTTTCTTGGAAAGAAGCAGCTGAAATAAACGACTTAGTCTGTAATGAAGCTCTTGTAATACCTTGAAGTAATGGAGTAGAAGTCGCAGGAATAGCATATCTAGAATCAACTAATTGCTTATCCCCTCTTTTCAATTGAGAGTTCTCATCTCTAAGAGCTCTTGCAGAAACAATTTGACCTGCTTTTAATGCAGTTGATTCTCCTGGATCTACAACAACCTTCATTCCATAAATTGCATCATTCTCTTCCATGATATCAGCTTTACGTGCTGATTGTCCTTCTAAGAATTTAGTATCACCAGCATCAATTACTTGAGATTTTAACATCATTTGACGAACAATTACTTCGAAATGTTTATCGTTGATTTTTACCCCTTGTAACCTATATACTTCTTGAATTTCATTTACAATGTACTCTTGTACTTTAGTAGGCCCTTCAATGTTAAGTATATCGTTTGGAGTCGTAGCACCATCAGATAATGGTTGACCAGCTCTTACGAAATCATTTTCTTGAACAAGTATGTGCTTAGAAAGAGGAACTAAATATTTACGAACATCTCCAGCTTTAGAAGTAATTTGAATCTCCCTGTTACCACGTTTGATTTTTCCATATTCAGCAATACCATCAATCTCTGAAATAACTGCTGGATTAGAAGGATTTCTAGCTTCAAATAACTCCGTTACTCTTGGAAGACCCCCTGTAATATCCCCTGATTTACCAGAAGTTCTTGGTATCTTTACTAATATTTCACCTGCTTCAGCTGTAGCACCTTCTTTAACAGAAACGTGAGCATTTACAGGTAAACTATACTCTCTAAGAATTTCGTTTGTCTTAGTATCTACAATATGAATAGATGGATTCTTTTTCTTATCTCTTGATTCGATAATTACTTTTTCAGCAAATCCAGTTTGCTCATCCACCTCTTCACGACAAGTAACACCTTCAGTAATATTATCAAAGACAATTTTACCATTCACTTCTGAAACAATAACAGCATTATATTGATCCCACTTACAAATAACGTCACCTTTTTTAATAGTTCCATTACCCTTAACTATCAACTCAGAACCATAAGGAATATTAGTATTCATTAATACTATACCAGTGTTCTCATCAACAATTTTTAACTCAGCAGAACGACCAACAACAACTACTTTTGTTGTTCCATCAGCATTTTTCTTTTCTAATGTTCTTAACTCCTCAATCTCTAATCTTCCTGAAGCTTTAGCTTTCATATCAGATTCACTTCCAGTATTAGAAGCGGTACCCCCAACGTGGAAAGTTCTTAATGTCAACTGAGTTCCTGGTTCACCAATTGATTGAGCGGCTACAACACCAACAGAATCACCTTTTTGAGCTAATCTATGATTTGATAAGTTTCTACCATAACACTTGGCACAAACACCTCTTTGCATTTCACAAGTAAGTACTGAACGAATTTCAACTTCATCGATACCAACTTTTTCAATTTTTGCAGCAACGTCCTCAATGATAAGCTCTCCAGCTTTAACAATGATTTCTTGAGTCTCTGGATGTAGAATATCATGAACAGAAGTTCTACCAATAATTCTATCGTAAAGTGGCTCAACAATTTCATCATTTTTCATTAATGCTGTTGCAACTAAACCTCTTAAAGTACCACAATCTTCTTCAGTAATAACAACATCTTGTGCAACATCAACTAACCTTCTAGTTAGATAACCAGCATCAGCAGTTTTTAATGCTGTATCCGCAAGACCTTTACGAGCACCGTGAGTAGAAATAAAGTACTCCAAAATTGATAATCCTTCTTTAAAGTTAGATAAAATTGGATTTTCAATAATATCTTGACTAGAGGCTCCAGATTTTTGTGGCTTAGCCATTAATCCCCTCATACCTGATAACTGACGAATTTGTTCTTTAGAACCCCTTGCACCAGAATCGTACATCATATAAATGGAATTGAACCCTTGCTTATCATTTTGTAACTGATCCATCAAGATGTTAGTCAACCTTGAATTAGTATGAGTCCAGATATCAATAATTTGGTTATAACGCTCATTATTCGTTATTAATCCCATGTTATAGTTACCAAGAACTTCAAGAGCTTCGTTCTCTGCTTTTTCAACTAGTTCAACTTTCTCTTTAGGTATAATAATGTCATCTAAATTAAAAGATAAACCACCTTTGAAAGCCATATTAAATCCTAATTCTTTGATATCGTCAAGGAATTGAGCAGTTCTAGATGTTCCTGAAACCTTCAATACATTACCAATAATATCTCTTAAAGCTTTCTTTGTTAAGACATCGTTAATAAAACCAACTTCTCGTGGAACTCTTTCATTGAATAATACTCTACCACAAGTAGTATCAATCATCATTAACTTTGGCTCACCGTTCTCATCTAAATCGTATGTTTTAACTTTGATGTGAGCGTGTAAATCTAGTTTCTTTTCATTATATGCTATAGTAACCTCTTCAGGGGAATAGAAAACACCATCCTCACCTTTAACAATAACATCATCTTTACTTCTCTTACCTTTAGTAATGTAATATAAACCTAAAACCATATCCTGAGAAGGTACAGCAATAGGAGCTCCATTAGCAGGGTTTAAGATATTATGAGAAGCTAACATTAATAATTGAGCCTCAAGGATAGCTGCGTTACCTAAAGGTAAGTGGACAGCCATTTGATCCCCATCAAAATCGGCATTAAATGCAGTTGTAACTAAAGGATGTAAACGAATAGCTTTACCTTCAATCATTTTAGGTTGAAAAGCTTGAATACCTAATCTGTGAAGAGTTGGTGCTCTGTTTAAAAGAACTGGATGCCCTTTTAATATGCTTTCTAAAATATCCCAAACAACTGGTTCTTTTTTATCTACAATTTTCTTAGCAGATTTAACCGTTTTAACAATACCTCTTTCGATTAACTTACGAATAATAAAAGGCTTGTAAAGCTCAGCAGCCATATTTTTAGGTAAACCACATTCGTGGAGTTTTAAGTCTGGTCCGACAACAATTACCGAACGTGCAGAATAATCAACACGTTTACCAAGTAAATTTTGACGGAAACGACCTTGCTTACCTTTTAATGAATCTGATAAAGATTTTAATGGTCTATTTGATTCTGTTTTAACAGCACTAGATTTTCTAGAATTGTCAAATAAAGAATCTACAGACTCCTGTAACATACGCTTTTCATTACGTAAAATTACCTCAGGAGCTTTAATTTCAATTAATCTCTTTAAACGGTTATTACGAATAATTACACGTCTGTATAAATCATTTAAATCAGAAGTAGCAAATCTACCACCATCTAAAGGAACTAATGGCCTTAATTCAGGTGGTATAACTGGAACAACTCTAACTATCATCCATTCAGGACGATTCTCAATTCTTTCTTGTGATTCACGCATTGACTCAACAACCTGAAGACGTTTAAGTGCTTCGTTTTTACGTTGCATTGAAGTCTCCGTATTTGCCTGGTGACGTAAATCATAAGATGTCTGAACTAAATCCATTGTTTTAAGCAAATCATAAAGTGCCTCAGCACCCATTTTTGCAATAAACTTATTTGGATCAGTATCTTCTAAATATTGATTTTCTTTTGGTAAAGTATCTAATATATCTAAATACTCTTCCTCTAATAAAAAGTCTAAACGGTTTAATTCTCCACCATCTGCATCTCTTGCTTCACCACCTTGAATTACAACATATCTCTCATAATAGATAATTTGATCTAATTTCTTAGTTGGTAAACCTAAAAGATATCCTATCTTATTTGGTAAAGAACGGAAGTACCAAATATGAGCAACAGGAACAACTAATGAAATATGTCCCATACGTTCACGTCGTACTTTCTTTTCAGTTACTTCAACACCACAACGGTCACAAACGATTCCTTTATAACGGATTCTTTTGTATTTTCCACAGTGACATTCGTAATCTTTAACAGGTCCAAAAATTCTTTCACAGAATAAACCATCTCTTTCAGGCTTATAAGTTCTATAATTTATTGTCTCCGGTTTTAACACTTCTCCACTTGATTGCTCCAAAATCAACTCTGGCGATGCCAGAGAGATCGTGATTTTATCAAAGCTACTTTGTGTTTTTGGTGTTTCTTTTCTGTAAGCCATAGTATTGCTTAATATCTATAATTTAACAACTGGAATATTAATCTAATGAAATGTTTAAACACAATCCTCTTAATTCATGTAATAATACATTGAATGATTCAGGAATACCTGGTTCAGGAATGTTATCACCTTTCACGATTGCCTCGTATGCTTTAGCACGTCCATTTACATCATCTGACTTAACAGTCAAGATTTCTTGTAATAAATGAGAAGCACCAAATGCTTCAAGAGCCCAAACTTCCATCTCTCCAAAACGCTGACCTCCAAATTGTGCTTTACCACCAAGAGGTTGTTGTGTAATAAGAGAGTAAGGTCCGATTGAACGAGCATGCATTTTGTCATCAACCATGTGAGCAAGTTTCAACATATAGATTACTCCGACAGTTGCAGTTTGATCAAAACGTTCTCCTGTTCCACCATCATACAGGTAGGTTTTACCTGATTTTGGAACACCTGCTTTATCGGTCCATTCGTCAATTTCATAAGGTTTAGCTCCATCAAAAATAGGAGTTGCAAACTTAATTCCTAACTTTTCACCAGCCCAACCTAAAACTGTTTCATAAACCTGACCTAAGTTCATACGAGAAGGTACACCAAGTGGATTCAATACGATATCAACTGGAGTTCCATCTTCCAAGAATGGCATATCCTCAGCACGAACTATATTTGCAACAATTCCTTTGTTACCATGACGACCAGCCATTTTATCACCAACCTTCAACTTACGTTTTTTAGCGATATATACTTTTGCCATTTTAACAATTCCTGCATGTAATTCATCACCGACAGAGATATGGAATTTTTTACGCTTGAATGTTCCTAATAAATCATTCGATTTAATATTAAAGTTATGAATAACTCTACCTACTAAAGTGTTTAATTTTTCATCAGAAGTCCAAGATGAAGGATTAACAATTGAATAATCAATAGCAGATAAATTCTTTTGAGAGAATTTAGAACCCTTTTTAATCGTTTCTTCTCTAAAATTATTAAATACACCATTGGATTTAGCATCTCCTAAAACATTAATTAGTTTATCAACTAATCTATCTTTAAGTAATGCAAAGTCTTTTTCATACTCAACATCTAAAGCTTCTAATTGAGGTTTATCTTGAGCTTTCGATTTTCTATCTTTAACAGCTCTTGAGAATAATTTTTTATCAATAACAACTCCTCTAAGAGAAGGCCCTGCTTTTAACGATGCATCTTTAACATCACCAGCTTTGTCACCAAAAATTGCTCTTAATAATTTTTCTTCTGGAGATGGATCTGTCTCTCCTTTTGGAGTGATTTTACCAATAATAATATCACCTTCTTTGATTTCAGCACCAATTCTGATAATACCATTTTCATCCAAATCTTTCGTTGCTTCTTCACTAACATTAGGAATATCAGAAGTTAACTCCTCCATACCACGTTTAGTGTCTCTAACATCTACAGTGTATTCATCTATATGAATAGATGTAAAAACGTCATCTCTAACAACTCTTTCAGAAATTACAATCGCATCCTCAAAGTTATACCCTTTCCAAGGCATAAATGCAACTTTTAAGTTTTGACCTAATGCTAATTCACCTTGCTGAGTAGCATAACCTTCACAAAGAACTTGGCCTTTTTCAACTCTATCACCTTTTTTGACGATAGGTTTCAAATTCATACAAGTACTTTGATTGGTTTTAGCAAACTTAGTTAATGAATAATGAGTTACCTCACTATCAAAAGAAACTAACTTATCATCTGAAGTCCAATCATAACGTATAACAATTTCATTTGCATCAACGTATTCAACCACACCATTATTCTCTGCATTAATTAAAACACGAGAATCTCTTGCAACCAATCTTTCAATACCAGTTCCTACAATAGGAGAACTAGGTTTTAATAAAGGTACTGCTTGACGTTGCATGTTAGATCCCATCAAAGCACGATTGGCATCATCATGTTCTAAGAAAGGAATAGAGGATGCAGCAATAGAAGCAATTTGATTAGCTCCAACATCCATCAAAGTCAATTTATCTGGCTCAACAACAGGGAAGTCTCCTTCATATCTAGCTTTCACAAAATCTGTTAAGAAATTACCTTTCTCATCAACTTTTGCATTCGCTTGAGCAATCATTTTACCATCCTCTTCTTCAGCAGATAAATATATTGGCTCTTTATCATTAGCAACTTTACCATTAACAATATCTCTATATGGAGTTTCAATGAAACCTAATTTGTTAACTTTTGCAAAAACACATAAAGAAGAAATCAAACCAATATTTGGTCCCTCAGGTGTCTCAATTGTACACAAACGACCATAATGAGTATAGTGAACATCTCGAACCTCGAAACCTGCTCTTTCTCTAGATAAACCACCAGGTCCTAGTGCAGACAAACGACGTTTGTGAGTAACCTCAGATAATGGATTTGTTTGATCCATAAATTGAGATAATTGATTCGTTCCAAAAAATGAATTAATAACAGAAGACAAGGTCTTTGCATTAATTAAATCGATAGGAGTAAATACTTCATTATCTCTCACATTCATTCTCTCTCTAATAGTTCTAGCCATACGGGCTAAACCAACACCAAATTGAGAATATAACTGTTCACCAACGGTTCTAACACGACGATTAGAAAGGTGGTCAATATCATCAACATCTGCTTTTGAATTAACTAACTCAATAAGATACTTAATGATTAATATAATGTCATTTTGAGTTAAAACTCTAGAAGTTTCATCATTATCAATACCTAATTTTTTATTAAGTCTAAAACGACCAACTTCACCAAGATCATAACGAGTATCTGAGAAAAATAATTTTTCAAAAACGTTTTTTGCAGTTTCGTAATCTGGCGGTTCAGCATTACGTAATTGACGATAAATATGTTCAACAGCTTCTTTTTGAGAATTAGAAGTGTCTTTTTGTAAAGTATTATAAATTAATGTGAAATCTGCACTGTTAACATCTTCTTTATGAAGAATAACAGTTTTAACACCAGCATCCACTATTAAATCAATATGAGACTCTTCAAGAATAGTTTCACGATCTAATAATACTTCATTTCTTTCAATAGAAACAACCTCACCTGTATCCTCATCTACGAAATCTTCAATCCAAGATTTTAATACACGAGCAGCAAGATTTCTACCAACAATTTTTTTAAGATTAGCCTTAGTAACTTTTACTTCGTCTGCTAAATCAAAAATTTCTAATATATCTTTATCACTCTCATATCCAATAGCACGGAATAGAGTTGTAACAGGCAATTTTTTCTTACGGTCAATATAAGCATATAAAACACTATTGATATCCGTAGCAAATTCAATCCAAGATCCCTTGAATGGAATTACTCTCGCAGAATATAACTTTGTACCATTAGCATGACGGCTTTGTCCAAAGAATACACCTGGAGATCTATGAAGTTGAGAAACGATAACTCTTTGAGCACCATTCACAACAAAAGACCCCTTTGGAGTCATATAAGGTATAGTTCCTAAATAAACATCTTGAACGATTGTTTCAAAATCTTCGTGTTCAGGATCTGTACAATAAAGCTTAAGCTTTGCCTTCAAAGGCACACTATAAGTTAAACCTCTATCGATACACTCCTCGATAGTATAACGAGGTGGATCAACGAAATAATCTAAAAACTCCAAAACAAACTGATTTCTTGTATCAGTTATTGGAAAGTTTTCAGAAAAAACTTTAAATAATCCTTCCGTATCTCTGTTTTCAGGTGTTGTTTCCAACTGAAAAAACTCTTGAAAGGATTTAATTTGAATATCTAAAAAATCAGGATACTCAAATTGATTTTTGCTCGATGCAAAATTAATTCTTGTCGATAAATTACTTGATGTTGCCAAGGCCTAAAGAATTTGTTGATGAAAATCTATTTTAACTTACTCAATTCAAATAAACAGGAATAGGCACAGCTATAAAGCCGTGCCTTTCTTCCTGTTATGAAGTATGATAGTTATTTAATCTCAACTTCAGCTCCTGCTTCTTCTAAAGAAGATTTAAGAGCAGCAGCTTCGTCTTTTGAAACAGCTTCTTTTAAAGTTGCTGGAGCACCATCAACGATGTCTTTAGACTCTTTTAATCCGCTTCCAGTTAATTCTTTCACTAATTTAACTACAGCTAACTTGTTTGGTCCACCTGCTTTTAATATTACATCAAACTCAGTTTTTTCTTCAGCAGCAGCAGCATCACCACCACCTGCAGCAGCAACAGCAACAGCAGCAGCAGCTGGCTCTATACCATGCTCATCTTTAAGGATTGTAGCAAGTTCGTTAACTTCTTTTACTGTAAGGTTTACTAGCGTTTCCGCGATTTCTTTTAAATCAGCCATCTTTATTTAATTTAATCTAATTATACAATTTATTAATAATAATTACGCTCTATTTTCAAGCGTTTTAAGGATTCCAGCAATCTTACCACCTTGTCCTTTAAGTCCAGAGATAACATTCTTAGCTGGACTTTGTAATAATCCAATGATTTCTCCAATAACTTCGTCTTTACTCTTAATAGAGCTTAACATAGATAATTGGTCATCCCCTAAAAATACAGCTTCATCAATGTAAGCACCTTTTAGAATTGGTTTATCATTTTTCTTACGAAACTCCTCAATCAATTTTGCAGGAACGTTTCCAACCTCTGAGAACATAATCGCAGTCTGTCCAGATAAAGTATCTTTTAACTGACCGTAATCTCTGTTTTCAACTCTATCCATAGCTTTTTCAAGAAGTGTATTTTTCACAACTCTTAAACGTATGTTAGATTGAAAACATTTTCTTCGAAGATTGTTAACCGTTTCTACTGTTAATTCAGCAGTATCAGTTAAATAGAAAACATTAGCCTCAATTAATTCAGCTGATAAGTCGTCTATATACTTTGCTTTTTCTTCTTTCGTCATTTTCTTTCAATTTATCAACCTAAAATGGTTTTTGTATCTACTTGAATACTTGGACTCATTGTAGAGCTTAGGTAAATACTTTTGATGTAAACACCTTTAGCTGAAGAAGGTTTCATTTTAACAAGCGTCTGAAGTAACTCATCTGCATTGTCTTTAATTTTATCACCTTCAAAACTAGCTTTACCAATTGAACTATGAATAATTCCATATTTGTCAACTTTAAAGTCAATTTTACCAGCTTTAACTTCTTCAACAGCTTTAGCTACGTCCATAGTAACAGTACCTGTTTTAGGATTTGGCATTAAACTTCTTGGTCCTAAAATACGACCTAAAGCACCAACTTTCCCCATAACAGAAGGCATTGTTATAATGACATCCACATCTGTCCAACCTCCTTTGATTTTAGCGATATAATCATCAAGTCCAACAAAATCAGCGCCAGCAGCTTTAGCTTCTTCTTCTTTATCAGGTGTACACAAAACAAGAACGCGAACGGTCTTACCTGTACCATGAGGAAGAGAAACTGTACCTCTAACCATTTGATTTGCTTTTCTAGGATCAACACCTAATCTTACACAAACATCAACAGAAGCATCAAATTTAGTAGTAGAAATATCCTTTACCAAATTACACGCCTCTTCTAATGAGTAAGCTTTAGCTACATCATACTTAGCTAAAACATCTTTTCTTTTTTTAGAAATTCTTCCCATAATTAAAAACGATTATTTGGTTTCAGGTGCTTCACCACCTTTAACTGTTACTCCCATACTTCTTGCTGTTCCAGCGATCATTTTCATTGCTGAATTTACAGTAAAACAATTCATATCTGGTAACTTATCCGTTGCTATTGTACGAAGTAAATCCCAAGAGACATTCGCAACTTTTACACGGTTTGGCTCTGAAGAACCTTTTTTAAGTTTAGCACCTTCAAGAATTTGAACTGCTGCTGGAGGAGTTTTGATTATAAAATCAAAAGACTTATCACCATAAACGGTGATTACTACTGGTAAAACTTTTCCAGCTTTA
>Ga0228664_1000611_pt1 | contig 20547 bp, 20 predicted proteins | sample 78DmetaG_FD_183029 | JGI IMG/M metagenome (GOLD analysis project Ga0228664, IMG submission 183029) | Seawater microbial communities from Monterey Bay, California, United States - 78D | ecosystem: Environmental > Aquatic > Marine > Coastal | place: USA: California | collected 2016-09-26 | reverse complement strand
AGCCGATTTTATAGGTTCTCCACCAAATAAACTAATGATAACATCTTTCAAAGGAATAGGTACCGTTCCTAAGCTAATGCTCGCTAAAAAAGTGATTAAAAGTATTGAAGTCAATAGTAAAAAAAAGTAACGATATGTTTGTTGGTTTTCCACTTATTTTAGTTGATCAAAAAAATATAATGTATGTTCAGGTAATAGTTCAGGATGTAAAATTTTTATGATATCTTTTAAAACAAGATCCGGTCGGTTTGGTCCTAATTCAAAATAAATTAAGCCTCCTGTTTCTCCAACTTTATTGGTAAAACTGTACACATTATTAGTTTTATAAGCATCGAAAAATTGATACACTGCATGTGCCTCCTTTAATTGAATCAAATTTGTGTAATAACTGGGACCTATCCAAATTTCAGCATGTTCTGCTTTATCTAAAACAGATTCCAAACTCAGGGAATGACTCCCCGTTCCTTTAGTTTCCTTCCAGAGATAATCTCCATTAGCATCCGCAATAAATTGAGCAGCCCAACTTTTTCCTTGTGGTAAATACCATACATCTTTATACATGGCACCACTTAATACCGTCGGTTTCGATTTTGTGTTGAAGGCGATTTTTTTAGCATTTAAATAGTCACTTTCAATAACTGAAAACAATTCATTGGCTAAAGAATCCTTATTGTAAAATGCACCAAAAAATTTAATCCATTCTGCTTTTGCAAGGGGAGAACTCTCTGTCCAATCTCCGTTATAAACTAGTGGGATCCCCGTTTTTTTGATCGTTTTTAAAGTTTTGTCATGGTTATCGATAGCAAAACCTATGATAACATCTGGATTTAAATCTAGCAACGATTCAGTATTTAAATCTTCATTTTTACCTAATTCTTTAATAAGTCCTTGATTGATCCGCGCTCTTGTTTTCTGTGATGAGATGTAATCTAAACTTGGAAAACCAACAAGAGTGGTGTCAACCGCTAACATTTCAAGTGAGGGGATATGCGTAGTTGATGTTACTACAATTTCTTCTATAGGGATGCTTATTACTTCATCGAAAGATGCTGGCGCGGCAAGTAGATGACCTTTTTGAACCAGAGCATATCTGAACTCTTTTTTACTTCCAGGCCAACTATTATTTATAGTAAGAACTTTGTATCCATCATAGTAATCGATATGAAATCCTTGCGCATATTTTATATTCCCGAGTGACGGGTCAATAGATACCTGTTTTTTGTTTTTTTCTTGTTTGTGACAAGAAATAAAAACTAAAAAAAACGATGCGATAAAAAGTATTTTTTGCATATTCAAAAATAATAGTATTTGTTTTGATTGTAACAATTTTTAAAATCTTATTTTCGCAATGAATTAGGTGAGGAAGTTTTTATGTACAAAACGACCTCTTAAAAGGGAATTCGGTGTCAATCCGAAGCTGTTCCCGCAACTGTAAGTCTTTTTTGAATGCTGTATTCAAAAATGTATCTCTTAAAACCACTGCTCACGCGGGAAGGTTATACATCAGACAAGCCAGGAGACCTGCCTTATTTCAATTAAAATGATCGGACTTTCGGGATAAAAGTTAGAGAATATGAAAGGAATATATCTATTAATAGTATCATTAATGTATTCGGCATCATTGTATGCGCAGCTTGACTCTATTCAATATTTAAATGAAGTTGTACTGGTTGATACAAAGCTAGAAGAATTTTCGGAGGGTTACGTGCTCACGAAAATTTCGGATACTATAATTTCTAGAAATCCACAGTCACTGACTGATTTGTTAAACTTTAATTCTAATATTTACCTTAAAGAAAATGGTTACGGTATGGTAGCTTCCCCTTCTTTTAGGGGGACTACTGCATCACAAACGGCTGTTATATGGAACGGTATTCCAATCAATTCAAATCTTAATGGACAAACCGATTTTAATACCATCGCTACAAACTCCTTGGATAACATCATACTTAGAAGTGGTGGAGGAAGCTCTCAGTATGGTAGCGGTGCCATCGGTGGTAGCGTTCATTTAAATAACACCATTAATTTTATAGAGAATTCCAGCAACGAACTCCAAATTTATGCGGGTAGTTTTTCTTCGGTTGGCGGAATTTTTAAAAGAAAAATGGCTACCGAAAAAAAATATTTAGATATGGGAGTTGATTTTACTTCCTCTGATAACGATTACCAATACATTGATTTAAACCGTAAAAATGAAAATGGTGAATTTAATAAATTAAATATTTCTTTGAATGGAGGGCTTCTATTGGGTAATAACAAACTCATTTGGAATTCTAATTATTTTAGCGGAACAAGAAACTTTTCTGGAACTCTCACTGCTCCTAGCAGAGATAGTTATAAAGATGTGACCTCAAGAAATTTACTGACTTGGAATTTAACTTCAAAAAAATGGAAAAATACCATAAAAGCAGCACATGTTTTCGAGCGCTATCAATATTATCCAAATCGAGAAAATACCTTGTTTTTTGAGGGTAACTCCAATACGCTTATCGGTGACTACCAATTGGAATTTAACGTTAGCGAAAAAGTAACGATGAGTTCTATTTTAAATTACACCCATATAAAAGCAGAGGGTACAAACATCGTTAAGGAGAGTCGTTCTACCTTGGCTGCAATATTCTTATGGAAACATTTAATATCCACACAACTAAGTTATAATATCAATATTCGTCAAGAATTTCTAAACGATTTTGAGAATCCTTTGATAATATCTATCGATAGTAAATATATTATTAAAGAATGGTATAGCTTGAAAGCAAACGCTTCTAAGAACTATCGCGTTCCCACGTTTAATGATTTATACTGGACTTCTGGAGGTAATATTGACCTAAAACCTGAAATATCGTATCAAGGTGAACTAGGTAATGAATTTTCTTTCAAGTATTTTCTTCTAAACATGAATGTATTTTATATATACTCAAAAGATTTAATAAGTTGGCAGCCAGGAACAGATGGTGTATTTACCCCTCTAAATATTTCTGAAGCTGAAAACATTGGGTTTGAAATTGCTGGAAAATTTTCAAAATCAATCCAAAAAAATCATTTCAACTTGGGTTTGAATTATGCCTACACCTCTGCAAAAAATTTAGAAAAAAACAAACAATTGATCTATGTGCCTTTCCATAAAATAACGGGGATGATCGATTACAGATTTCAACAATTCAATGCTTATTACCAGCAATTGTTCAATGGGAAAGTGTTCACGACTACAGACAACAATAGTGTATTAGATTCTTATTTTGTAGCTAATATAGGCTTAGAGCACCTTTTCTTATATAAAACAATGCCCATAAAAATAGGATTTAAACTCAATAATATTTTCAATAGATATTACGAAAATGTTGCCTATCGACCCATGCCAAATAGAAATATACAAACCACTATAACCTTTAAATTTTAAACAAAATGAAAACACTAAAAAACTTAATTTATTTATTGATCGTATTTATATTGATTAGCTCATGTTCATCAGATGAGGTAACACTACCAGCTCCACTAGGAGATTATGAAAACGGAATACTTATTACCAATGAGGGACCCTTCCAAAACGGTACCGGTACCATTTCGTATATCTCTGAGGACTACGAAATCGTGGAACAACAAATTTTTAATCAAGTCAATTCCGAAGATCTTGGAAGTATCGTTCAATCCATAGGTTTTAATAATGATGTTGCTTACATCGTTGTTAATAATTCTAATAAAATTGAAATTGTAAATAGATACAGTTTTGAATCGATAAGTTCTATTACTGACGGGTTAATGAATCCTCGATATTTCATCTCCACAGGAACTAACGGTTATGTAACCAATTGGGGAGATCCTTTTGATAATACCGATGATTACATAGCCGTAATAGATCTATTCTCACAAACAATTACTTCAACAATCCCAGTAGCGTTTGGTCCAGAAAAACTAATCCTTATGAATGATGTTCTATATGTAGCTCATCAGGGAGGATATGGTCAAAATAATATCTTGTCCGTTATAGATACCAGTAATAATACCCTAGCTTCTACTATTGAAGTTGGTGATGTACCCAATTCAATGATAGTTCTTGATAATAATCTTTGGGTACTTTGTGGTGGTAATCCTGATTATACCGGTAACGAAACCAACGGAAAACTCGTAAAAATTAATATGTCAGATAATTCTGTGGATCAGGTGTTCGATTTTTTAATAAGCGATCATCCAAAACATTTATCAGTAGATGGATCTCGTTTAATTTATAATTTAAATGGAGTAGTTTATAGTAAAGATGAAACTGATATTTCCTTACCTCAAGAGAGTATTATTTCGGGAACTTTTTATGCCATGACCACAAAAGATGGTAAACTTTATGCCACTGATGCCGGAGATTTTGCAAGTAATGGAGTTCTGAAAATAGTTGATTTATCAACCAATTCAGAAATACAAAATATTCCAACTGGAATTATTCCAGGTGGCGTTTATTTTAATGATTATTAAAATGACTTTATTCTTTTATTTCTAATAATAAAAATTGGTTGAGTTGTTTTCCAAACAATTGAAAATTATCATCGGAAATCAGGATTATGGACTGATTTCCGTTTTCTAAGATAGGTCCAAGTGTAATTCCTTCGATATTATCAATTATTCCCTCTGTTAATTTATTTTTAACAGTGTCGAAACTAAAAACCAATTCTTTTTTTAAAGGGATAAAGTCGGTTTGTTTTAAGGAATTTATAGTTAAAGTATTGGTGGAAGTCTTTTCTATCCATGCATGAAATAAATTGATGGTGTTACCCTGTGTTCCTTTTTCACTCTGATAGGTTCTCTCGATTACAATGAAATGATTTGGTTTAAACTCCAAAATATCAGTAACCCCGTTTAAATTATAATCTCCAACATAGGGTTTTGTTATGGGCTCTAGTTGATATGCAAATTCTTTGGTTGCTTTTCTAGTTTTTTTATCAAAATAAGTAATTCGAATAGGCGAATTTGCCTTTTGATACGATGGCTCATCTCCGTCCTGAATAAGGGGTAGTTCAAAGGCTGTCCAGAATCCATCGTTGTGATAACTATTGCTTAGCCCTTCAAGTGTTTTATTATGAACAGGCTTAGGTTCATGGCTAACTAGAAAATTGGTAGGTAGTTCAAAATCAAATAAAAATTCACCATTATAATTGGTTGAAAATAATAAGGGGTTTTTATTTTTATTTATGGCTCCCTCACTTACTAAAGTGATCTTGTTATTGTTTACTGAAATAGCTTCTAAATCCAACGTATGATTTTCATAATATGGATGGTCTTTAAAAAAAACTACTTCCACAAAATCGATATGAATGATGGCCTTTTTTTTAATTTCTATGATTGCTTTATAATATCTAGGCAATTTTGAATCGTCGACAACTAGGTAATAATTTCCATCATAATAGTCTATTCCTGATAGTCCACCAATTTTGGTGTTGTCAAAAGTTTGATTTGCTGGTAAAACATATTCATCTAAAAATACCAATTCAATCTTTTGAGATTTTTTATGTGTTTGAACACAACTTATAAAGTTTGTCAACATAAAAAACAATAAAAATAATCTTGTCATAGATAGGTAATGGGTTTTATTTAACCATTTTTTGATAAATAGGAGATACTATTTTACTATTTGATAACTCATTAAATTCAAAGTTATTCCTTTGTTGTGGTTGCTTGAATGAATACAGGTTGTTTATTGCAGCAGCTAACAGGGGCTCATTAATATCGCCAAGAATTCCTAGGTTCGTATAATCTTCGTTTAATGGTATATCAGGAAAAAGACCATCGTCATAATCGGTATTGCCATCCCTGTTTGAGGTTTTAAATACTAAGGGTAATATTGCGTAGTTATGTCCTGGGTTGGCTTGACTCTTACTGAAGTTTGGAGCTGGCGCATCGTACAGCAAAAAAGAGGCTTGATATTTACCTCTAGTAGGACCCCCTAGTTGTTTCACCTCAATGTAAGGTTTTAAACAATTAATTACCAATTCACTGGCAGAGGCAGAACTGTTGGTTGTTAGTATGTATACTTTATTTAAATTAAGACTATTTATTAATTCACCTGTAACGATTTTATCGTTAAACAAAATTGGGTTAGCATATACATTTTGACGGTCATCATTCCAAAATTCATTTGCAAACAATTGATTGTTAAATTGTCCGGTAATCATACTAGATAAATCTACAGCGGTCTCAACAGAACCCCCTCCATTGTATCTTAGATCCAAAATTAAATCAGCAATACCCTCCGCTTTAAATTGTGCGAATACTGAATTTAAGGAAGTATCAAAATCTCTTGTAAATGCATTGTACATTAGATAACCAATTTTTTGACCTTCAATTTCTAGTGTTTCAGCAATGTATATAGGGTCTTCAGTATACTCTTGTTTAACTAATTCTATACGTTCGCCAGATGGCACTATGGTCTCATCATTAAGTGTAGCCAGGCCAATTTCGTAACTATCTAACGAAATTAATGACAAGTAATTCGTGTCGGTTAATTGCTGCCCGTTTATGGTATTAAATAGCATTCCCCTTTGTATTCCTTTGGCTGCCGCATCTGTATTTGGTAATACATAACGTACATAGCCAAATAAATTCGTACTTCCATTAGGATAATAAACCAATCCAAACTCCATACCATTGTTTAATGTAATTCCATTAAGTGCGTTTTCTATATCATTATAATCATTTACGAGTACACTAAAGCGATCTGTAGGTGTTATTAAAAAGTCAAATGTTTCTCTGGGGTTTTCAAAAGAATCTAAAAAAGAATTTAATTCATTTTGATCTGTAAAGTAATCATCAGCGAGTTCAGGAGTAGCAGACTTATACAAGTAAAAGTAATTTAATCCACGATAAATAAAATCTCCAATTGCTGAGTTGGAGGAAGTTTGTATGTTATCGTCTAGATCATCAAAACAAGCTACACCAAGAGTCGAAATCGTTATGAGTATTAATAAGATTCTTTTTTTCATAAGAAGTGAGTATATTCGAAATTCAATCAAATCACTAAAATACTCACATTATTGTTAATTGAAAATAATTTGTAACAAAATTAAAGAAGGCTCGTCATCTTTATATAGCAGCAATATATACTAACCAAATTGGAACAAAAAGAGTTTTTAAATATCATATTACCTTGTAAGGATACTCTTTACAGGTTGGCGAAAAGACTTTTAGTTTCAAGCGACGAGGCAGAAGATGCAGTTCAAGAAGTTTTTTTGAAATTATGGAAAGGACGTGATAACATTCATCATTACAGAAGTCCAGAAGCATTTGCAGTTACGATGACTAAAAATTATTGTTTGGATCGATTAAAATCAAGACAAGCATCTAATTTAAAAATAGTTCATACCAACTATAAAAATTCTGATAACATTGAAAAAGATGTTGAGGCTAATGAAGGCGTTGAATTGGTTACTAGAATCATGCAAACTTTACCTGAAAAACAAAAAATGATCATGCAATTTAGAGATATAGAACAATTTGAATTTTCAGAAATAGCTCAAATGTTATCAATGAACGAAACTGCAATTCGAGTAGCATTATCTAGAGCTCGAAAAACAGTAAGAGAACAATTAATAAAACAATACAATTATGGAGTTAGCTAACATAGAATCCTTATTAGATTCTTATTTTGAAGGAGAAACAAGCTTAGACCAAGAAAATATACTTCGTGATTATTTTTCAAGCGCTAATGTAGCACCGCATTTAATGGCTTATCAAGATTTATTTATAGGATTGAAAAATGCACAAAAAGAGGTCTCAAAAAGGGAAGTTAGTCTCCCTCAGACTTCAAAAGGCTCAAGAATATGGCGATTAAGTATTGCGGCTGCTGTAGTTGTGTTAATAGGAGTAGTGGGCGTACAATTTTCAGGAAATCAAATGACTGCTGAAGAGCAACATGCTTTAGCAGCATTAAATAAATCAAAAGAGACTTTATTAATCATGTCCAAGAGTTTTAATAAAGGAACTGATCAAATAGCAGTATTGGGTCAATTTAAAGAAACAAAAAATAAAATTTTCAAATAAATATTAACTAAAGATGTATAAATTAAATCGTATGAAAAAATTAATAATTTTATTAGTAATTGTATTGACTCCCGTATTGATGGGGGCACAGAATGCATTTGATGCATTTGAAAATGAGCGAGAAGTCAGTTCGGTAGTAGTTACCAAAAATATGTTTAAACTATTGAGTCAACTTGACTTAGAGTCTAATGATCCAGAAGCTAAAGAGTATTTAGAGTTGGTTAATAATTTAGATTATATTAAAATTTACTCCACTGAAAATAAGGAAGTAGCCCAAAGGATGGATGCTGCGGTAGCTAGCTATTTATCAAATTCTTCTAAATTATCTGAATTGATGAGAGTTAAGGATGAAGGTAAAAATATTAAGTTCTATTCTAAAGAAGGGAAAAGTGAGAATTTTGTGAGTGAATTACTCATGCATTTAACAGGAAATATTGATGGAGAAGACAGAACAATCATTATGAGTATCACGGGTAAAATCGATCTAAAAAAAATATCAAAACTAACAAGTGATCTCAACATGCCTGGAAGTAAAGAATTAAAAAATATTGATCAGAAAATCTAACATATGGTACTGATAAAATTTGTTATTGGAATTGGATTAGCGGCACTTACTTTATTTAGCTGTACTAATGAGAAATCATTGCAAAGATATTTAGTAGATAGACAAGACGACGATTCTTTTTTGAAAATCGATATCGCTGCAAGTTTATTACAAACAGACAACAACAATCTTTCACAAGAAGAAAAGGATGTTTTAAAAACCGTTAAGAAAATTAACGTAGTTGCTTATCCTATTAAGGGAGAAAATACTGCAGATTATAAAGTAAAGAGACAAGAATTAAATGATATCCTCAATCAAGGGCAATATAAAATGTTAATGAAATATGGGGCTAACAAGCAAGGAGCAACGCTTAAATACTTGGGAGAAGAGAATGCTATAGATGAAATTATAGTATTTGCTAGTGACGATGAGAAAGGATTTGCATTGTTTAGATTGTTGGGTGATAAAATGGAACCAGCAAAAATGATGAACTTGATGAGCGCCATCGAAAAAGGAGACCTTGATGTTTCGAAATTAGAATCGTTAGGGAATATATTCCAAGATAACCAATCACCTTTAGAGCTTAATTTAGAACTATAATATAATAAAAAAAAGCCTACCTTGTAGTTAGGCTTTTGTGATGATGATAGTTATAATGTTTAAATTCCTGTATAGTTAGAAGGAGTAATCACTCGCATTTCTTGTTTTATACTTTCAGAAACTTTTAAGGTTTCAATAAAAGCAGCAATAGACTCCGCATTAATCACCGAATTGGTTCTTGTTAAACCTTTTAAGGCTTCATATGCATTAGGGTAAGCTTCACGTCTAAGGATGGTTTGAATAGCTTCAGCAACAACCGCCCAATTATTTTCTAAATCTTCCGCAAACTTTCCTTCATTTAACAATAACTTATTTAACCCTTTTAAAGTAGATTGAAAGGCAATCAGTGTATGTCCAAAAGGAACCCCCACGTTTCTAAGAACTGTACTATCGGTTAAATCTCTTTGTAGTCTACTAACAGGCAGTTTAGCAGATAAATGTTCAAATAAGGCATTGGCAATACCTAAATTACCTTCGCTGTTTTCAAAATCTATAGGATTTACTTTATGCGGCATGGCGCTAGACCCTACTTCACCTTTTTTAATTTTTTGTTTAAAATAATCCATCGAAACATAGGTCCATACATCACGATCTAAGTCGATGATAATAGTATTGATTCTTTTTAAACAATCAAATAAAGCAGCCATATGATCGTAATGCTCTATCTGTGTAGTAGGAAAGGAGTGATGCAATCCTAATTTATCGTTAACAAATTTTTGAGCAAAATCTTTCCAATCGATCAAAGGGTAAGCGATTTTGTGGGCGTTAAAGTTTCCAGTAGCACCTCCAAACTTTGCGGCATTTTTAATGTCATTAAGCAACTCGAACTGTTCCTCGATTCTAACCACAAACACATCTATTTCTTTACCCAATCGAGTAGGAGAGGCCGGTTGACCATGTGTCCTAGCTAACATAGGAATGTCTGCCCAGCCAGTAGCTAATGAAGTTAATTTATTTTTTAATTCTACTAAACAAGGAACATATACCTCGTTCATGGCATCTTTTATAGACAAAGGAATTGCGGTATTATTAATGTCCTGAGAAGTTAAGCCAAAGTGAATAAATTCTTTGTATTCTTTTAAGTTTAAGGCATCAAATTTTTCTTTAATAAAATACTCAACCGCTTTAACATCGTGGTTGGTTACTTTCTCAATGTCTTTAATTTTTTGAGCATCATCCGTAGAAAAATGAGTGTAAATAGTTCTTAATTCAGAAAATAAAGAGGTGTTAAAATCACTAAGTTGAGGTAGTTTTAATTCAACTAATGCTATAAAATATTCAATCTCTACTTGGACACGGTATTTAATCAGCGCTTCTTCTGAAAAATAAGAAATTAAAGAGCTGGTTTTAGACGCATATCGACCGTCAATGGGTGTTATTGCTTTTAATGAATGGATTGACATAGTTTTTATTTTATGCTAGTAAATAATGGTGCAAAGATAAGAATTTTAAGAGGTTGTGTCCTTTGAAATCTTAATTAGTTTAAATTGCTCCATGTAAATAAGTATTATTGTTAAAATAGCATTGGTTTGAATTTTATACCTTCGTTTATACATCAACTATTTAAATTAATTGATTAAAATACTAAATGAGTTTAGATAACCAATTATTAGAACACCTACTTTCCTATTTAACGGAACGAAGAAAAGAGTTATTTAAGGAGGTCTGTTCTAAAAGAACAAAACATTTTACAGTCGTAACGGAAGATGTGTACCAATTACACAATACCAGTGCAGTGATGAGATCCTGTGATGTTTTTGGTATTCAAGAATTACATGTTATTGAAGAAAAACTAGGAAAAAAAATTGATCGTGAAATTGCAATGGGAGCTCAGAAATGGGTAAATATCCATCGCCACCATTCTACGGATGTATGTATCGATGTTTTAAAAAAGGAGGGTTATCAAATAATTGCGACGTCTCCCCACAATAAGGCTACCGAATTAAGTGAATTTGACATTACAAAAAAATCAGCTTTTTTCTTCGGTAAGGAAAAGGATGGACTCAGTAATACCGTTTTAAATAATGCAGACGGATTTTTGAAAATACCTATGTATGGATTCACTGAGAGTCTAAATATTTCTGTTTCTGCGGCCATTATTTTACAATCGGTAGTTACAAGATTAAAAGACTCTAATATTGACTGGAAATTGACTGAAAGTGAAAAAAAAGAATTAATATTTCATTGGACAAAAATGACTATTAAAAGTGCTGACCAAATCATAGATCGCTTTTACAAGTCCTCTACTTCTTAAATTAATTGTATTTTATTTAATATATTTTTGCTATATGAAATTAGTGTTTGCAACTCATAACGAAAACAAGGTTAAAGAAGTAAAGTCTTTGTTACCTCCAAACCTTGAACTATTGAGTTTAAACGATATTGGTTGTTTTGATGAAATTCCTGAGACCTCGCCAACTATTGAGGGGAATGCTCAATTAAAAGTAGCTTATGTAAAAGCTAATTTTGGATTAGACTGTTTCGCTGACGACACGGGCCTAGAGGTTCCAGTCTTAAATAATGAACCAGGAGTTCATAGCGCTAGATATGCAGGGCCTCAAAAAAATTCTTTGGATAATATGAATAAATTATTAACTAACTTAAAGAATGTAACCAATAGAGATGCGCATTTTAAAACAGTAATTGCATTAGCGATTTCCTCTGAAATAAAATTTTTTACGGGTATTTGTAAAGGAATCATCACCTTTGAGAAAAAGGGAAATTTGGGATTTGGTTATGATCCCATTTTTCAACCAGATGAATTTGACCAAACTTTTGCTGAGATAACTCTTCAACAAAAAAACAAAATTGGTCATCGAGGAAAAGCAGTTCGTTTATTAATCGATTATTTATCAAAAGCTTAGTTTAATATAAAACACTATATTTGCCGCTTGAAAATCCTCAGGGTGAGGACGTGTTAAAAGAAGTAGTATAGGATTTATTTGTCGAGTATACTTCTAAACAACACACAAATAAATTTAATTAAATACTATTATGAGCAATTTTGCTAAATTAGGCTTAGAAGAAAACCTTCTAAAAGCCATTCAAGATATGGGTTTTGAAACCCCATCTGAAGTTCAAGAAAAAGCCATCCCAATTTTATTAGAAAAAGATACAGATATTGTTTCTTTAGCGCAAACAGGTACTGGGAAAACTGCTGCTTTTGGTTTTCCGATGTTACAAAAAATTAACATTGGGAGTCGAACTACACAAGGATTAATACTATCACCAACCAGAGAACTTTGTTTACAGATTACTAACGAAATTAAAAACTACGGAAAATACTGTAAAGGTTTAAATGTAGTTGCAGTTTATGGTGGAGCAAGTATATCAGAACAAGCGAGAGATATTAAAAAAGGAGCACAAATAATCGTAGCCACACCAGGACGAATGAAGGATATGATAGGTCGAAGAATGATCGATATATCTAAAATTGAATACTGTGTTCTTGATGAGGCTGATGAAATGTTAAACATGGGGTTCTATGAAGATATCACCGAAATATTATCCTATTCCCCAGAGGACAAAAGTACTTGGTTGTTCAGTGCTACCATGCCAAAAGAGGTCGCAACTATTGCGAAAAAATTCATGTTTCAACCGATCGAAATTACGGTAGGTGGTAAAAATATGGGTGCCGAAAATGTATCGCATGAATACTACTTAGTGAATGCAAGAGACCGGTATCAAGCTCTTAAAAGATTAGCAGATGCCAACCCATCTATCTTTTCTGTAATCTTTTGTCGTACCAAGCGAGACACTCAAAAAGTTGCCGAACTTCTAATAGAAGATGGATACAGTGCTGGCGCATTGCATGGTGACCTAAGCCAAAATCAAAGAGACTTGGTGATGAAATCGTTTAGAACGCGCCAAATACAAATGTTGGTAGCTACCGATGTGGCAGCACGTGGAATTGACGTCGATGACATTACCCATGTTATTAATTATCAATTACCAGACGAAATAGAAACCTATACGCATCGAAGTGGTCGAACAGGAAGAGCAGGTAAAACAGGAGTTTCAATGGTAATTGTTTCTAAAAGTGAAAATCGAAAGATCCATGCTATTGAAAAAATCATTCAAAAAAAATTCATTGCAAAAGAAGTTCCCTCTGGAATAGAAATCTGTGAAGTTCAATTATTTCATTTAGCAAATAAAATTAAAGAGACCGAAATTAATCATGAAATTGATACTTATTTACCAAATATCAATGAAGTATTAGCAGATTTCTCAAAAGAAGAGCTTATCAAAAAAGTTTTTTCAGTAGAATTTACACGCTTCTATAATTACTATAAAAAAGCTAAGGATTTAAACGTAGCCCCAGGCGATATGTCTGAGGGGTCAAAAGATACTGTTCGATATTTTATCAATATTGGAGGAAAAGATGACTTTGATTGGATGAGTTTGAAGGATTTCTTGAAAGAAATGCTTCAATTGGGGAAAGATGAATTGTATAAGGTAGATGTAAAAGATAGTTTTTCATTTTTCAATACCGATACAAAACACCAAGAATTGGTCATGAATTTTTTCAAAGATTTTGAATTGGAAGGCAGGAGAGTTTCTGTAGAAGTTTCAAAAGATACTGGACGGGGAAGAAGAGGAGGAAGAGACCGTGGTCGTGGAAGAGATCGCGGAAGAGGAAGAGATCATGGTGGTTTCAAGGGCCGTAGTGGAGAACGAAGAGGTAATCGAACGAGTGCTGAAAGAACTGGAGGAAAACGAGATGGTAGAAGAGGTGATGAAGGAAAAAAAGAAGGGGGACGTAATGATCGCTCAAGAAGAGATTCAGGGAATTCAGGTTTTAAAGGAAGAAGTAGAAGAAAAAGTGAACGTCCAAATAATTCTGGAACTGGAGGTAGAAGGCGAAACAGGAGTTAACTATTAAAATTTTGTTAGAATAAAAATTTTGAATAACAGTTTAATCCTATTGGGTTATATTTACATTCTGCATGAAAAAATACGTATTATTTATTTTGTTTTTTATCACCTTAATTGGTTGGTCACAAGAGACCATCATAAATGAGAAGGATTCGACTGTTGTTGCCTCCTCAGTTATCAACGGTAAAGTTTTAAATTCTTCTAATAATGTTGTTTTAGAAAATGTTCATGTGGTTAATTTAAATTCTGTAAAAGGTACCTTAACCAATGAGGATGGTAATTTTATAATGAAAGCTAAAGTTAACGATACTCTTTATTTTTCATATTTAGGTTTTAAATCGATACGAGTTCGAGTTACTAATGATTGGATGAAATTTGGAGAAATTAAAATTAAAATGACTGAATTGAGTATTGCTTTGGAAGAAGTCGTTGTGAAACCTATTGAATTAACAGGTTATTTAGAAGTAGATGCAAAACTAATTCCAATATACGATGATCAACGCTATCGAATAGCAGGTGTTGGAGGTGGATACGAAGGAGGTCAAGGCCAGTCAGGTGCCGTCACTAAAGTATTAAGTGCGATATTTAATCCTGCAGATTTTCTATATAATATATTTGGTAAGCGTCCTAAACAAATGAAAAAGTTGCGTCAAATGAAAGATGATGACGAAATTAGAAACTTACTTCAATCTAAATACGATAGAGAAACTTTAATGGCTGTTTTGCAATTAGAAAAAATAGATATCGATGAAATATTAAATAATTGTAGCTATTCAAAAAGTTTTATTCGTACGGCGAATGATTTACAGATATTAGATGCTATCAGTCAATGTTACGAACAATATAGAGTTCTTAACAGAGGAAGAGACTAGTATTATGTCTTCAGTTATCATTCACTATACACTTCATATTTTAGCTCCAGGTTTAATTGCCTGGTTATTTTTTAAAGATAATTGGAAAAAGGCCTGGTTGATATTACTAGCAACCATGTTAGTTGATCTAGATCATTTATTCGCAAATCCAATATATTCGCCAAATCGTTGCAGTATAAATTTTCATATTCTTCATTCTTACTATGCGATCATTTTGTACGTTCTATTATTCTATTTTAAAAAGTTTAGAATCGTAGCAATTGGTTTATTATTTCATATGTTCACAGATTTTATTGATTGTTTGTTGATGAAGTAGTATTTTAGGGAACAAATTTGACCAACCATGAAAAATATAGTTTCCGAACAACGTGCTTTTTTTTATACCCATCAAACTAAATCTATAGATTACCGATTAAAACAACTTAGCAAACTTGAGAAACTGTTAAAATCAAACGAAAGTTTGTTGAATGAAGCTATTTACAAAGATTTTAAAAAATCAGTTTTTGATACCTATGCGACTGAATTAGCGTTAATTTATCACGATATAAAATATGCTAAAAAAAACATTTATAAATGGTCTAAAGTAAAGAGGGTAGGAACAAATTTTCTTAATTTCCCTGCCAAAAGTTATATTGTTCCTGAGCCACTTGGAGTTTGTTTGGTAATTGGTGCTTGGAATTACCCCTATCAACTGACCTTGTCACCGGTCGTAGCAGCCATAGCAGCAGGGAACACGGTAGTAATTAAGCCGAGTGAAATAGCTCCCCATACGAGTTCTTTGATGGCAAAACTAATTAATGAAAATTTTGATTCTAAGTATTTAAAAGTAATCGAGGGTGGTGTCGTTGAAACTACGCTTTTATTAGAAAATAAATTTGACAAGATATTTTTTACCGGAAGCCCACAGGTTGGAAAAATTATTTATCAGGCAGCAGCTAAAAATTTAACACCTGTTACGCTCGAGTTGGGTGGAAAAAGTCCAGCTTTTGTTACTGATGAGTGTAATTTAAAAATGACTGTTAAAAGATTGGTGTGGGCAAAGTTTATAAATGCAGGACAAACGTGTATAGCACCAGATTACGTTTTTGTTCATAAATCGATTGAAAAACAATTTTTAGAGTTATTAAAAATTGAAATTGAAAAAGAAAAATTTTCAATAGAAAATGGAAATTATACGCAAATAATCAATCATAAAAATTTAGAGCGTTTGTCCAACATGATTCCTTCTGATAAAGTATATCATGGAGGTGGTGTAAATACTTTAGATAGAGTAATTGAGCCAACTGTATTACAAGGAGTTACGTTTGATGATGAAGTTATGATGGAAGAAATTTTCGGTCCCATTTTACCCGTGTTACCCTATGAGGATTTGGAGGTAGCAATCTCCTATGTGAATAATAATCCAAAGCCATTGTCTTGTTACCTTTTCTCTACTAAAAAGAGTGTAAAAAAGAATATTTTGCGAAAAATATCTTTTGGAGGCGGAGCCATAAACGAAGCTATTATGCACATCGCAAATCCAAAATTACCGTTTGGTGGAGTCGGAAATAGTGGTATTGGATCTTATCATGGTGAAGCGGGTTTTAAATCTTTTACTCATTACAAGAGTATATTGGATAAATCCAATTTGATAGAATTATCTCTAAAATATCATCCTCACTCCGAAAGAAAGCTTTCATGGATCCGATTTTTTATGAAACTTTAATTTTTTTGAACAGTTATAATAATTGTTTTTGAAGTGGGTGTATTACTTAACCTGGCTTTACTATCTAACGGAACCAATACGTTAGTTTCAGGAAAATAAGTAGCAGTACATTTTTTTGGGATATTATAAGGAATAACAAGAAAACCTTTTGCAATGCGTTTATTTCCTTTAAAGTGACTTATTAAATCAACTTTATCTAATTTTTCTAGTCCATTATCAGCGATATCTGACGGATTCATGAAAATGACCCTGCGTTCGTTTAAAATTCCTCGATATCGATCATTTAATCCATAAATGGTTGTATTGTATTGATCATGGGTTCTAATAGTCATCATTAGTAATTGTTTTTTCTCTAAAACAATATCAGAAACAGAATTTATGCTAAAATTTGCTTTACCTGTTGAAGTGGTCGAGAAATCTTGATCTCTTGCTGAATTTGGAAGATAAAAACCATCCTTTTTTCTAATTCTTTTATTGTAATCTTTAAATCCTGGAATGGTTGCTTCAATTTTAGTTCTTATGTGGTCATAATTTTTTATTAAGCCTGTCCAGTTAACAGTTGAATTTTTGAGGCTTGCTTCTGCTATTCCCGCCACAATAGCAGCTTCACTCAATAAAAATTCTGATAATGGTTTTAAATGTCCCGAGGAGGAGTGAACTACTCCCATGGAGTTTTCAACACTTACGAATTGTTCACCTTTTTCTTGAAAGTCTTTTTCAGATCTACCCAAACATGGTAAAATTAATGCCTTTTTACCATGAATTAAATGACTTCTATTTAACTTGGTAGAAATATGTACCGTTAATTCGCAATTCTTTAGTGCTTCTGCTGTATATTCAGTATCAGGTGTTGCAGAAATAAAATTTCCTCCCATACCTATGAAAACACTTGCTTTTTTCTGATGCATGGCTTTAATTGAGGCTACGACATCATATCCATGTTTTCTTGGTGCTTTAAATTTAAATTCTTTTTCTAAGCGATTTAAGAATGATGCTTTTGGTTGTTCCCAAATACCCATAGTCCTATCCCCTTGAACGTTAGAATGTCCTCGAACAGGACAGGTTCCAGCTCCTTTTTTACCAATACTTCCTTTTAACAACAAAAGATTAACGATTTCACGAATATTATCTACTCCATTTTTATGCTGTGTTAAACCCATAGCCCAACAGATAATAATCTTTTTCTTTTGAGCAATTAGGCTTGCGGCCTGTTTAATAGTTTTAAAATCGATCCCTGTTTGTGGAATCAATTCATCTACAGAGACTGTTTCTAGATGTTTAATAAAATCTTGATAGCCAATAGTATATTCCTTTATAAAATGATGATCAAATACGGTGTTTGGATTTTCTTTTTCTTTTTCCCACAATAATTTTAAAATAATTTTTAAAAGCGCTACATCTCCATTTATTTTTACTTGTAAAAAAATATCAGTGAGCTTTTGTGCTTTACCAACCCATTTTAACGGGTTTTGTGGATCACGATAGTTCATTAATCCAACTTCTGGTAAAGGATTAATGGTGATTATTTTTCCACCTCTTTTTTTTGTTTTTCCAAGAGCGGTAAGCATCCTTGGGTGGTTAGTTCCAGGGTTTTGACCCATAACAATTACTAACTCTGCATGATTAAAATCTTCAAGAGTTACGGATCCTTTTCCAATACCCAAAGTATCGCTAAGAGCAACACCACTGGATTCGTGACACATGTTCGAACAGTCAGGTAAATTATTGGTTCCAAATTGTCTTACAAATAATTGATATAAAAATGCAGCCTCATTACTGGTCCTTCCTGAAGTATAAAATATAGCCTCATCTGGAGATTTTAATTTATTCAATTCGGTCCCTACTAATTTAAAAGCATCTTTCCAGCTAATTTCTTCATAATAGTCACCCTCTTTATTTAAGACAACAGGATGAGTAATTCTACCTTTTTTCCCAATCTCATAATCAGATAATTTTGAAAGCTCTGAGATTGAATGGGATGCAAAAAATATTGGGGATACTCTTTTTTTTGTAGCTTCCTCTGCAACAGCCTTAGCCCCGTTTTCGCAATATTCTGCTAAAAAAGCTCTTTTTTCATCAGGATCTGGCCACGCACAACCTGGGCAGTCCATTCCTTTTTTTTGATTTAGGTTTGCTAAAAGTCCTATACCTTTATATAATCCAACTTCATTGTTTATATGAGTAATAGCAGATTTTATCGCTTTAAATCCTGCTGCTGAAGAGGGGATTTCTTCAATTTTTATGCCTGTTAATTTTTCTGGCGGTTGTGCATGTTTTTTATCAATTCCCATTAAGTTAATTTTTTTTCAAAAAAAGAAGGATTAGAATAAATAGTCATTTTATTAACTCTAGAAAATCCAATTAAGCAAATTCCAAATTCTTTTGCAAAATCTACCGCCATAGAGGAGCATGCAGAAACGGCTATTACTACAGGTATTTTTGCTAAAAAAGCTTTCGATAATATCTCATAGGAAACACGACCACTTACCAACAAAAAAGTACCGCTAGATAGCTTTTTATTTCGGATTAAATCTCCAACACATTTATCAACTGCGTTGTGTCTACCTATATCTTCTCGAACAGATAAAAGTTTATAGTGTTGATCAAAAATTCCTGCAGCATGACTCCCCCCCGTTTTTTTAAAAGTAGGCTGGTGTTTCAATAAAGAATGGAACATTTCTCGGATATTTGATGATGAAAACAGAAGGTTATTGCTTAGTTTTTCACCGCTAACATGTAGATCTCCTAATTTTTGTTTTCCACAAATTCCACACGAAGAAACAGATAATAAAGTTCTTTTATTTAGATAACCATCTCCTAATTTATCTTTTGCTATGATAACGTTTATAATACTTGGAACACTCTTATTTTTCTCAATTACTTCAAAAATAACAGAGTTTGTTTTTTTATAAATATCTTCAGCATAAAGCAAGCCAAGAACTAAATCCTTATCGTTATCAGGTGTTCTCATAACAACGGTGTAGGCTTTATTATTAATATTAATTTGCAAAGGGGCTTCGAAAACCAATTTTTCTAATCTAAGAGATGATGATTGATTTTCAATAAAGAGTCCTTCGTAATTTCTTGTTTGCATTAAAAAAATTTACACAAACAAATTTAATAAAAAAAAAGACCAATTATTATTATATATATTTGGTTAAAATTTTGTCTGTTATGAAAATCCTTGATCAATCCTCATGGAAACGGAAAGAACATTTTGATTTTTTTTCTAAGTATGATGAACCCTATTTCGGAATAGTTTCTGAAATTGATTGCACCAGGGCCTACCAAATAGCCAAATCTAGGAAGCAATCATTTTTTTCGTATTATCTTCATAAATCTATTTGTGCGGTCAATCTTGTCGAAGAAATGAGGTACCGAATTATTGGCGATCAAATTGTTGTTTATGACCAGATTCACCCTGCAACTACCATAGGGCGAGCTGACGGTACGTTTGCGTTTACCTTTACCCCTTTTGATCAAGATTTTAATATTTTTAATAATGGCTTACAATCTGAAATTAATAAGGTTAATAATTCTTCAGGTATTCGACTTAAAGAGGGCGATTCAAGAAAAGATGTTGTTCATTATTCAACCATACCTTGGCATACGTTCTCAAGTTTGACACATGCCAGAAAATTTAAATTTGATGAAACCGCTCCTAAAATTACATTTGGAAAAATGTTTACTCGCGATGCGCAACAACTCATGAATGTAGCAATTTATGTACATCATGGTTTGGTAGATGGCTTCCATGTTGCAAAACACCTTGAATGTTTTCAAAATCTTATGGACGAAAATTTTAATTTTTTGTAGGTTTAAACACCTACTGAGTATTAAACTTTTAAAACATTCTATTATTAAAAGTAACATATCAATACTTCTCTGTTTGATTAGTTATAATAGGAAACAATTAGGTTTTAAAAATT
>Ga0228664_1000605_pt1 | contig 20617 bp, 18 predicted proteins | sample 78DmetaG_FD_183029 | JGI IMG/M metagenome (GOLD analysis project Ga0228664, IMG submission 183029) | Seawater microbial communities from Monterey Bay, California, United States - 78D | ecosystem: Environmental > Aquatic > Marine > Coastal | place: USA: California | collected 2016-09-26 | reverse complement strand
TTAACAGAGATATTTCCAAACTAATAATCATAAATTTTAGCAAAAAAAAAAAGCCCTCCGAAGAGAGCTTTAATTTAATTATATGAGAATATTATTTAATTCTTCTTTCTGCATTTTTCACACCTGCAGCATAACCACATTTGTACCCTTCACAATCTCCTTGTGAAACACAGTTAGGAACATCAGCAGAAGAAATTTTTTCGCCTGTAGCTTTAGCATAAGCTTTGATGTAACCTTCTTTCCATCCTTTACAGAAATCAGAATCTGGTTTACTGTACTTTACCTCAGAACTCATTACAGGTTCTAAATCTTTAACTTTAGTATCTGAAACTTTTTCGGTTCTAGTATTTACCGTAGAACCCTTATCACCTTTACCAGTAGCTTTCTCGTTGTTTGATGGTTTTGTTCCAGCAGCAGCTCTAGTATTTACTGAAGAACCTTTATCGCCTTTTCCAGTAGCTTTCTCGTTGTTTGATGGAATTGTTCCAGCAGCAGCTCTAGTATTTACTGAAGAACCTTTATCACCTTTACCAGTAGCTTTCTCGTTGTTTGATGGTCTTGTTCCAGCAGCAGCTCTAGTATTTACTGAGGAACCTTTATCACCTTTACCAGTAGCTTTCTCGTTGTTTGATGGTCTTGTTCCAGCAGCAGCTCTAGTATTCACTGTAGAACCTTTATCACCTTTTCCAGTAGCTTTTTCTGGTCTAACTGTATTTCCTTTAGAAGAAGCAGCAGCTCTATTTGAAGAAGGACCTACAGGCTTAGCACCTTTAACAGGACTAACTTTAGATACAACTGGTGTTGGTTTGGTAGATGTTTTACCAACTGGTTTAACATTTGGTTTAACATTTGGCTTCATATTAGGCTTAGCTTCGTTTGCTGAAACTGAAGTTGGTGCCTTTGAAGACATAGGTATTTTTTTACTTGGCTTACCTTCCTGCGCAAAAGTAGCAGAGAATGCAAATAAAATTGATGTGGCAATTATTAATTTTTTCATTTTTGTTTTTATTTTTATTTTTAAATCATACGCAATTTACACAAAAAGTGAAGTTTTACTTTGTGTGAGGTTGCATTTTTGACAAAAGCATCAATATTAATGACGAAATCACTAAATTGTATTATGAATTTTTAAATTTGTAATAGCAATATTATGAACAACATAAAATTATACCTAGAATGATGCGATTTGAATTAAAAAACCTAGTTTTTTTTATTTCATTTAATATGTTTTTTATTGTTTCATTATCTCAAAACAGCCAAGAAAACATAGATTATATGGCACAAAAAGAAATTGAGCTTACTAATGATTCAAGTTATTGGGACAATCATTCTGTTTTTTACCTTGGTTTTAACAGACTAAGACTTTATAATTGGTCAGCTGGTGGAATGAATTACTCAGAATTACACGGTTTAGCTAATTTGAGATTTGACTACCGACACAATAAATTCCACTGGAATAATTTTATTAATGTCCAATTTGGAGTTATAAAATCTAGCTATGGAAACGATGGTCTCTGGCTTAAGAATGATGACGTTATTGAATTAAGGTCTAAATTTTCAAGAAGAACCAATCATTTGTGGGATTATACTTTTCTAATTGACGTAAGAACACAATTTACATATGGTTATTATACAGAAATTGACAGAGAAAATAACAACTATATGGACAATTTCTTATCTCCAATATACCCTATATTTGGGCTCGGTTTAGATTACCATGCTAGTAATCACTTAACTTTAGATGTCTCTCCATTTACTGCTAAATCTACTATTGTTAAAGACGACTCGCTTTCAAAAATTGGTGTTTTTGGTCTACAGCCAGGTGAGAATTTTAGAACTGAAGCTGGATTATATCTTAATCTTCTATATACCCATGATAGTATATTCAATATTAAAAACCTTCATTTTATGTCTGACATTACTCTTTTTGGTAATTATTTAGAAAGTCCTGGAAATATAGATTTAGTGGCTGAATTTATAACTTCTTACCATTTTAATAATTTTTTTAAAAATAAAGAAAGTGGTTTTAGTTTAACTTTTCAAGGTTGGTTAATATATGATCATGATGTTAAAATCCCACAGTACTATAAAAATGGCGTAGATCCAGTATACCTAACTAGACCTGAAGGACAATTAGATCCTGTAACAGGTGATAATCATTACTTTTTTGACTATAATGATCCTAATGCGCTTAAATATAATATTGGCTATGTTGAAAATGGTATTGAAGATGGATTTCTTGAGCCTGACCAGGGTGATTACCAAGGTTATAAAGTAATTAAAACAGGAGCAGCATTACAATTTATGGAATATTGGATGTTGGGAATTTCTTTCACGTTTTAAAACTTTTTACCTTACTTGGGAATTTTCTTCCATTTAAAAAATTACCAATAAAAGTATTTCTCACAAAATAATGGTATGTTATAAAACCAATAACAGTTGTTATAATAGTTACTATTAAGAATTTAAAAGTTGAAGGAATATTCCATGTTACAATAAAGCAAGGTATTAAATAACAAAATTCCATATGGGTAAGATAAATCCAATAGGAGGAGTCTGAAATATATTTTGCTCTGGCTGAGAAATTACTAAAATATCTGATAAATATTCCGGTTACTCCAAAAATAAATAACCAAGTAATTACTGATTTCAAAATAACTGTTTGAAGATAATTTAAGTCAATATAATCAAAGAATAAAATAGTAAATAGTAAAGTCCCTAAGAAAAGATATATCCAATCATAACTTTTAAATGTATCTAATAGTTTTTTGGATCTAAACAATAACCATCCAATAAAATAAAAAGAACTGTAGTATAATATGATTAAAGGATTAGGTAGTAAAGTAATTCTTGGCTCCGATGGAAAAGAATTAGGCATGAAAAAATTAGAAAAATAAGATGGCATAATACCTGAAAGAAAATCCATTATAAAATATATAGAAAATGTAAAAAATGAAAGAACAACAAGTTTTAAAAATGGATTATTTATAATTTTTCTGAAATATTTATCGAAATATTTTCCTATACTTAAAAATCTAGATAAAAAGATAACCAACCCAGTAAATAGAAATGTAATTATTATGAGATAATACAAAAACCAAAAATGCCCGATAAATGGTTTAAGTGAAGGAAAGGATAAAAGAGCAGGAAGAAAATTTAGTTTTATAATGGAATATTCTTTTGTAAGTTTTAAAAAAGGGCCAAGAAATGTTTCAAAAATTAGAAATGGAAACAGAATTCTTGATATTCTATTTCTAATCATTTGACGAGGTGATTTTTCGTAATAAAGTAAAGAAGCAAAAAAACCAGCTACCAAAAAAAATATCTGTATTCTAAAAGAATGAATAAATTCCACAATAAACCCATTAGAAATATGGCTATTAAGTGGATCTTTTAATTGAAAAATACCTAGTCTTATATCCATATCTAGTGGAGAATAAGTTACAGCAGAATGTAAAACTATTCCAAGTAACATCATTACTGCTCTTAAGGAATCTAAGGAATTAATTCTATTATTATTCTGTAATTTGCTTAAAACCAACACATTGAAATTAAACTTGTTTATGTCTTATATTTTAACTCAAATAAAAAGATTTCAAAGTAGATTATAATAAATGAATTGAGGAAGATTTTAAGCAATTAGTTTTTAACTAAAACCAAAAAAAATGTCAGTAAATAATTAATACCTAAAAAAAATTAATTAAATATTTCATGATTTAAATGCTATTACGGTTTTTAAATGTTTAGTTTGCTTAAGATAAAGTTTGTATGAAAAATAACTATGATAAAGCAAAAGAGGAAAAAACTCGTTTACATCCAAGAAATAAGAATAGGAATAGGTACGACTTATCGGCATTAATTACATTAAATCCTGAATTAAAGAAATATATTGTTCCAAATAAATATGGAGGGATGTCAATAGAGTTTTCTAACCCAATTGCAATAAGAATACTAAACAAGTCTTTATTAAGCTTTTATTATGGAATTAAAAACTGGGATTTTGCAGAAATTAATCTATGTCCTCCAATTCCTGGAAGAGCAGATTACATTCATCATATTGCAGATTTATTGGCTGAAAATAATTTTGGTAAGATTCCTAAAGGAGATAAAATAACTTGCTTAGATATTGGAATGGGTGCAAGTTGTATTTATCCAATTATTGGAACAACAGAGTACAATTGGAAATTTATTGCATCAGATATTGATCTAAAGTCAATTAACTCTGCAAGAAAAATAATTGAATCAAATGATATTATTAAAGGTAAAATAGAGTGTAGGATTCAAAAGAATAAAAATTCAATATTTAAAAATATAGTCAAAAAGGAAGATAAAATTGATATTATTATATGTAACCCGCCTTTTCATTCTTCTAAAGAAGATGCCAAAAAATCTACCTTAAGAAAATTAAGAAATTTATCAGACAAGAAAGTAAAAGAAAAACATATTAAGTATGCTGGAGTAAATAATGAAATAATTTTTGAGGGTGGTGAAATAAAATTTATAGAAAACATTATAAATGAAAGTAAATTTTATTCAAATAACTGTTATTGGTTTTCTACTTTGGTTTCTAAACAATCCAACTTAAAAAAAACTTATAAATTAATTGATAGAAATGGAGCTTGTTTTGTAAAAACAATTCCAATGGGAACAGGCAATAAATCTAGTAGAATTGTTGCATGGACCTTTTTGTCTAAAGAATCTCAAAATAATTGGAGAGACGAAAATTGGAAATGAAGAAGTTAAATTTCTAAAATATGGCAATAAAAAAAATTCTTGAACATAAAAATCACCGACCCTGGAAACTTCCAAACCAGCAGTGGAAATTCTACCAAGAGTGGAATAATGCCATTTTTTTACATTTCAAAGTAGACTTAATGGAATTAAAAAAACATGTGCCTAAAGAACTAGAAATAGATCTTTTTAAGGGAAAACCCTGGGTTTCTGTGGTTGCTTTTACTATGGAAAATATAAGGCCAAAAAATATCCCTGCATTTTCTCCCATTTCAAATTTTCATGAAATTAATATTAGAACCTATGTAAAGATGAATAATAAAAATGGTGTTTACTTTCTAAGTATAGAAGGTGGAAAAAGATTATCTTGTAAAATAGCTAAATTCATTTCAGATTTACCCTACAGATATTCAATTATTGACCGTTCTTCCAAAATTTATTCATCTATTAATTTAAATTTCAAGGACGAACTATATTTTGAGTTTGAAATTGGGGAAGAAATAGAGTATAAGTCCAAACTTGATAATTGGTTAACGGAGAGATATGCTCTTTTTCAGGATACTAAAAAATATATTAATCAGTATGAAATTCATCATTTGCCATGGTTAATTAATGATGTAGAGCTTAAAAGTATTAAATGTAATTATCCAAGATTTAAGACATTATTGAATAATAAACCAGAAAAAATTCAGTATTCTAAGGGAGTTAAGGTTTTAGCCTGGGGAAAAAATAGAATTGAAAAGTGAATTTTCACAATTAATTAAATTTCTTCATTAAAATTTTATTGCAAATTTGCTCTCCTGAAAAAAACTATATAATCGTGGCTAAAAAAAGACCAATTGTAATTATTGATAATAAACCAGAAATTCATTTAGAAAATGAATTGTTTCAAAACAAGGTGCTTCGTCCTATTTTAAAAATGCAACATGCAATAACTTTAAAGCTTTTTGATAGTCATATTGATAATTTAGGGGTTGTTTGGAATGATTTAAAGAAAAGTAAAAAAATTAAATGTGTTGAAAATCAGCTATCTAAGAATATTCAATTTAAAAATTTAGTTATAGGAATTGTAGTTGGACAGTTTAACGAACTAGAAATGAATAAATACTTATCGAACTCTCGAGAATACAACAAAAGAATTCTTCAAATGACTATTCAAAGAATTGTTTCTACAATTAAATAGTATAAATACAACTAAATACATATTATGAAAAAAACATCAAATAAACCGTCTGCTGAAGCAAAAGCACTTTCATTATTTTTAATGGCTTATAAAACCAAAGACCCTGTTTATAAAGAAAAATCTAAACGTATTAATAGACTTTGGAGTTTGGTTAAGTATGGGGAAATGGGAAAAGAAGAATACATTTTAGAGCTTAATAAAATGATAAAATCATGTGGTGGATATTTAGAAATAGTAGAAAAAACTGTTCAGTACTATATCGATAAAACTGGAGAATGGAAATTGGAAGGGGATGATAAGTATTGTCAAGATGCTAAGAAGTTTGCAGATAAAATATTAAACAAGTGATTCTATTCCCAACACAAAATTTCAAAATACAATTTATCTATAAATAATGGGCTTTAATATTGTACTAGTAGAACCGGAAATACCTATGAATACAGGAAATATAGGCAGATTGAGTTTGGCTTCTGGATCGGTTCTTCATTTAGTAAAACCTTTTGGTTTTCAATTAGATGACAAACGTCTTAAAAGAGCAGGATTAGACTATTGGAAACATATTTCTGTAAATATTTATGAAAATATTGAAGACTTTTTTTTGAAAAATAAGGAAGAAAAAATGGTATATTTTTCAAGCTCTGCAACCAAAAGTTATACAACTATTAATTTTGAAGACAATATGTTCTTCTTATTTGGAAAGGAATCCGTAGGACTTTCCAAGGAAATAACAGAAAAAAATTCGGATTCTCTTTATAAGATTCCTATTTACACTAATCATGTAAGAAGCTTAAATTTAGCAAACGCAGTGAGTATTGTAGTATATGAGGGATTGAGAAATCTTAAATAATATGATTAGTTTTATTAAAAAACTTTGAAAGAAATTAAAAATCAAATAAAAGAATTTAATCAAAAAATAACTTTTGAATCTTTAGGAAAGTTTGTTGAGTCTATTGAATTCGATAAATTAAATTATCAAGATTATATATTAAATCCTGAATCTAAGGACGATTATGGAAGAAATATTCTAGAATTATATCCTTTTGAATGTGTTTTAATAAACTGGCCAGCTGGTGTTGAAAGTAGTGTTCACCACCACCAAGGTCTTTTTGGGCATGTTTTGGTTTTAGAGGGAGAGTTAGATAATATTTCCTATCGAGAAGAAAACAACAAACTAATTGAATTTAAGTCCGAAAAGTATATTTCAAAAGGAATAATGCCTGAAGAAGATGGAGTTATTCACAAACTTGCCAATAGAAATCTTGAAAAAAGAGCCATTACTCTTCATTTTTACTATCCCGCAATAGAAAGTTTTGAAGGAATGAGGATTTTTAATTTAGAAACTGGGAGTATTGGAATTCTAAGTGAATATGCCAAAACCGCAAAGTGGAACAATAACAAAAATCAGTTTAAAGAAATTAAACAGAATGCATTTAAATTCCAGTCAATTGAGGAATTAAACAAAGATAAATCTCATTTAATTCAGAATATTTTTCCTAAACCTGATTCGGATAGTATTAACTCAATGAACAGTAGATATTTTAGTGAGCAGGCTCAAAAATATGACTTTTCTGATTTTAATCTTCCATCGAGAAAGGCTTATATTTATTCTGTAGATAATTTAATTTCTATAGATCTTTCTAATAATAAAACTACCAAGCATTTAGACATAGCAATTGGAACTGGAAGAAGAGCTATTCGTATAAGAGAATTAAGCGGATTGAATTACGAAATTGTTGGGGTAGAAATAAGCAAAGAAATGTGTAAAATTGCCAACTCTAGAGGATTAAGAACCTATCATCAAGATTGGGCTAATAACGATAGTCATACAGGTGAAATGTTTGACTCTGCTACTTTTCTTTATGCTTTTGGCCATATCTCTGACAGGAAAAACAGAGTAAAATCTTTAAAAAAAATCAATTCTTATTTAAAGGAAGGCTCTCCATTTTACCTAGATCTTTTTAGTCTCAATAATATTAACGAATGGGGTCCACTGACATTGAAAGCTTTTGACGATAATAATTTGGGTAAACATGGCTATGAAAAAGGAGATGTGTTTTATAAAAAAAGAGGATTTAGTGAACTTGCTTTTCTTCATTATTTTGAATTCAATGAGATCGTTGCTCTTTTATCAGATACTGGTTTTAAGATCGAATGGATTAAAAATATAGGTTACTCTAAAAATCCGGGAAAGATTGTCAATTCTGAAAGAGAAGGTAATTTTCTAATAAAAGCTATTAAGTTATAGTCCAAATAATCTAAAACATCCTTGTTAAAAAAATTAAACTATGAGAAGCATTAAATTTTTCGGAACAATAATCTTACTCTTGCCTACTTTATTTATTTATAGCCAAACATTTACATTTCAGCAATCAATTACTTCTTCAACAGATGATGCAGAAGAAAAACACGATGGTTCTTATGTAACTACCTCCAGTTCGGATTTAGAAATGATGTACGATTCCTGGAATAGTCAAGGTCTTCAGACTGTAGGACTAAGGTTTAATAATATTACAATTCCTAGTAACGCCACCATTGTTAATGCATACATTCAATTTACAGCCGACGGAAGTAGTTCAGGAAATATTGATATTTCAATAAAGGGGGAGAATATTGCAAATTCATCCACATTTTCCAATACACCTAATAATATTTCTAATAGAAATACTACTTCTTCTAATGTAGTTTGGTCACCAAGCTCTTCTTGGATTAATAATGCATTGGGATTGGGACAAAGAACACCAGATTTATCTACTATTGTTAGTGAGGTTATTTCATCAAATGGTTGGCAGATTGGAAATCCAATTACCTTTATTATAACTGGAAATGGAAATAGTTCAGATTTTAGAGAAGCATATTCTTTTGACGGTAATTCTTCAAAGTCAGCTCAACTTTTTTTAGAATACAATCCCAACTTAAATATTGATTTGGCTTTAACATCTATTAATTCGCCGTCGAATACTGTATATCCAAATCCATCTTCAATAGTAGAGGTAGAGGTTTTGAATTATGGCATCCTTACTGCAAATAATTATAATATAGCTTATTCTGTAAATGGAATCTTAATAGATTCACAAACAGTAAATATTCCTTTGTCAATTGGTCAGAGTACTGTAAATAGTTTTAGTCAAGCTTTGGATTTATCTTCCTTGGGAAATCGTGTTTTAACAGCAGAAGTAACTATTGCTAACGATCAAGATACAGTTAATAATATTTTATCCAAAACTATTTCTGTTGTTAATGAAGTAGATTCTTTGTTGTTTGATCAAGGTAGCTCTTGGAGATTTTTAGATTCTGGAATAAATCCTGGAAGTTCTTGGAAAGATTCTCTTTTCAACGACTCTATTTGGCCAGTTGGAATTGGACATTTTGGGTTTGGAGAAGGGGATGAGCAAACAGTTTTAAACAGTGGCTTAGCTACTTATTATTTTAGAAAGAAAATAAATATTCCCAATATTAATGAAATAAATGATCTATACTTTCACTTAGTGCATGACGATGCAGCTGTTATTTATATAAATGGCCAAGAAGCTGCAAGAACAGAAATGGCACCCTTAGGAACTATTGGACACTTTACTACTGCAAGACAGACTTCTAATTCAACTAATGAAAATAGCTTTTACACCTATAAAATAAATTCAAATTTATTTGTAAATGGTATTAATACCATAGCGATTTCTGTTCATAACAGAAGCAGTTCAGATGATGATATTTCATTTGATTGTTTTATTACCTCGAACTATTTGTACGATTATGATGGTCCATACGTATATTATGATGGAAGTGATGTTATAGTGGAAGAAATAACACCCAATGGATTGATTTCCAATACTTATGACTCAATAAATGGGATTCAACTTTCATGCCAGCTTCCACATATGGGAACAAGTTTTTCATTCAATTTAAAACCTGAAATTAATATAGAACCGTCTATTTATCCTTTAAATCCTTCCAAGTTTTTATCTATTTCTGATTTTGATGGACATATTGAGGGATTTACTATGATTTTAAGAGGGGAAGGAGTTATAGATAGTAGTTTCAATTGGACATATGGTGATGGGCATTTAATAATAAGTGGAGACTTATTTGATAGAGGGTTTCATATTACAGAATGTATGTGGCTACTCTATAAGTTAGAGTCTGAAGCTGCTGCTGATGGTGGAAAAGTACATTTAATTATTGGAAATCATGAAATTATGAATATGACTGACGACTGGAGGTATGTAGAAGTAAAATATTTTAATAATGCTCATCTTATGGGAAAAAGAATGTCAGAACTATATGGTTCTAATACAGAGCTAGGCAGATGGTTAAGATCTAAAAATATTATTGAAAAAATTGGTGATTATGCTTTTATGCATGGAGGTATAAGTCCTCAAGTATCTGCTTTTAACCTTTCCTATGATCAGATAAATGATTATGGAAGGCAAGAAATGGATGGAATTCCGTGTACAAATGCTGCTTGTACAGCAGTAAATGGTAGTAGTGGTATTTACTGGTTTAGAGGAATGGCTTATAATCAATTAACTCAATTAGAAGTAGATGGTATTTTAAGCAATTTTGGAGTAAAAAGAGTAGTTATTGGACACACTAAAGACAATACAATTAGATCGCTATATAATGACAAGGTGATGGCAATTGACATGTACCATGTAGATAATTTTAACAATGGTTATATGGAAGGGCTTCAATTTGAGCTAGGTTGTTTTTACTTATTTCATACAGATGGTGTAAATAGTAATTACAATCAAATAGGAAATTGTGATTCCCTTACTTCAAATTTATTTGAAATAAATAAAGATGGTTATCTAAAAATTTATCCAAATCCAAGTTCTGGAATTTTAAATATTGAGTTCCCTAAAAATAAGAAAGTAGATTACAATTATTCTATTATAGATATAAGTGGAAAATTAATATCTAAAGGAGAAATAAACTCAAATTTTACAAAAATAGATATTGGAAATTTAAAAGATGGTAAGTATATTTTAAATTTAAAAAATTCTAAAAATATTATTTCTGGATACTTTATTTTAAGGTGAAAATATTGATTCCATCTAATTAAAAATATTAAGTTTACAGAGGTATTTATAATTTAAAATAAAATGAAAAAATCCATTACAATTTATCTATTGCTCTTATCGTTTAATTTCTTTTCACAAGTTTGTAAGTTCCAAATTGATAATCCAATAAAAGATTTTACTCAAACAAGTAACGGTGATTTTGTTTTTGTTTCTGATAATTTTAAAATTACTAAAGTAAATTCGGATTTTGATACCATTTGGCATAATGATGCCCTAGATTCTGGAAATAATTATTTATCAAATATTTATCCAACTTTTGACGGTGGGTTCGTAGGTTCGGGAAGTAGTTCTTCGGGTAACTTATTTAAAATGAATAGCATAGGAGATACTCTTTGGGCTAATGATTGTCAAATTTTCTTTGGGCCTTTCAGTGGGTTTAATATTATTGATATTATCCAAACATCTGATAGTGGTTATGCATTTATGGCCATTTACGGACATATGAGTTTTTATTCGATGCTTGTTAAAACAGACAAGTTTGGAGATACTCTTTGGACTAAAATGAATCTTTTAAATGCTCCGAATTCTTGGGATAGTAGAGCAAAAACAATTAATGAAACAAGTGGTGGAGATTTAATTGTAAGTGGATTAGTTAATGTTTCTTTTCCAACTTATGGTAGTTATTCTTATTTGTATAAACTAAACAGCAATGGTGATAGTCTTTGGGCCAAAACTTATGATGACTTTCAATTTAATTCTGTTGAATTAGATGATAATGAGAATTTAATTATTGCAGGTGAAAAAATTATCAATCAAAATACAATTATCTCCAAGCTCTTAAAAGCAGATTCATATGGTGATACTTTATGGACTAAATCAATTGAAGCTAATTCTCTTAATTGCGTTCGAATAGATAATGACGGAGGATATGTTCTTGGAGGTTCTAAAAACTCCAATCATTATTTAATAAAAACTAATTCCTTAGGTGATTCGCTTTGGTCAAGGGAATTCCAAGAAGATTCTACAAATAAAAAACTTGATAATATTTTTAATTTGAATGATAATGGATTTTTATTGGTTGGGGGAGTTTTATCGAATTTACCATTTCCGTTAACTAATATTGATCGTAGAATTAAAGTTGATTCTTTAGGTTATTGCGAAGGTCAAAACACTTCCAATATCAGTGATTTTAATAATGAAAGTATTACAATATTTCCAAATCCAACAAAGAGCACAATAACAATAAGAGGAAACAAAGATTTATTATTTACAGAGATTTTTGATTTTACAGGAAAAAAACTTCAAATAACTGAATTAAGAACAATTAGTTTACTAAACTATCCAAGTGGTATTTATTTAGCAAAAACATATAGCAGTAGTGGTACCAAAGATTTTAAAATTATAAAACAATAATTTTAAAACATTGCTTATTTAGTAAATGACTAAAATAATCATATTATTTCTTAGTTTGAAACAAAAAAAAATACTTTTATTATTGGCTAATGGCTTTGAAATCTTAGAAGCAAGCGCTTTTATAGATGTTATGGGCTGGAACCTGGCGGAAGGAGACAATTCTACCAAACTATATAGTTGTGGCCTTAGAAAAGAGGTAAATAGCTCTTTCAATCAAAAGTTTGTAGTAAATTATTTAGTGAATGAAGTTGATATTGATTCATTTAATACATTGGTTATCCCAGGTGGATTTAAAAATTATGGATATTATGAAGATGCTTATAATATTGAATTTTTAAAAATAATACGTGAATTTAGATCTCAAAATAAAATAATTGCTAGTGTTTGTGTTGGGGCACTTCCACTTGCAAAAAGTGGTATTTTGAAAAATAAAAATGCTACAACCTATAATCAAACTGAATATAGGCAAATATTAAAAAATAATGGAGTAGTTGTTTCCAATGAACAAATAGTAATAGATGATAATTTAATTACTTCTAATGGACCATCCACAGCTATTGAAGTTGCATTCATATTACTTAAAAGATTAACATCTAATGAAAATACCCTTCAAGTTAGAAAGTTGATGGGGTTTTAGATATTAGAAATTACTTTCAAAAATATCCTTTATTTTAAATACAAAGGACTGTATATCATTAATTTAAATGTTTATTTTTTATAATTTAAAAATACTTTTATATGTTATTTTAGTCTTTTTGTTTATTTGATAATGTTAATATTTAATTTAAAACAATTGTTTGTATTTAATTAATAATAAAAAAGATAAGAAAAGAGCTCTAGAAATCTTTAACGATGCGTTTATTGATTCCCTTGGCATAATGTGGGTTTTAAAAAGGAAAACTTTAAATTCTAAAAAGTTAACAATTAAAGTACTTTTTTATGAGGGATTTGACAAGAAAGGTGCTTATTTAACAGATGATAAAAATGGTGCTCTTTTATTTTTTGATAATAACAATTCAACAACTAGTTTAAATAATATTTTAAGAAAAATTTGGCTAGTTATTATCTATTCTGGTTTTGTTAATGCATACAGATTAATTAAATATAGAGAATTAATTTCTGCTACAAGACCAAAAGGAGTTCTTGTAGGTTTTTTAGTTGCAACAGATCAAAATGTAATTGGCAACGGAGCTGCTTTCGAAATTAAAAATCAAATGTTTGCAATAGCTAAGAAATTAAAAAAAACTATATGTTTAGAAACAAGTATTCCTAGAGTAAGAAAGCTATACAAACTAAGTGGCTACACAGAGTATGCAGAGATAAAACATCCTTATGAAGATTTAACAATTTGGTTTTTCAAAAAACAATTTTAGAATGGGAAATGCTAACCAGAAAATATTTTTCAAAAAAGAAAGTGACTCTTTTTATAAAGAACTAAAGGAGGAAATAGAAAATTACTTTATAGAAAACAACATAAATAAATATGCTAATAATTTCATGTTTTTTAAAATATTCTTTTTTTTTCTAACATATATTATAAGTTACATCACTATTTTCTATTGTCCGAACACCTTTTTTTTAATTATTAATTATTCATTTATTGGAATCTGGGGAGTTTTTCTTGGTTTAAATGTTGGACATGATGCAGCACATAATGCTATTTTTAAAACAAAGAAGTATAATCAATTATTAATACATGTTTTTGATTTACTTGGGACTAATTCTTATAACTGGAAAAATAGACATGTTGGAGCACATCACCTTTATCCAAATGTCATGAATATGGATTCGGATATTCAACAGACCAATGTCGTAAAAATATTTCCAAGCGATAAACATCAGTCTTTTCATTTTATACAATATCTATACATGCCTTTCTTGTATATGATTTATATTTTCAGATGGGTGGTTTACAGAGATTTTAAAGATATTTTTTCTCCAAATATTGGTGGTTATGACAATTCTAAATACCCAATAAAAGAAATAATTAAAATGCTGTTATTTAAGTTTATTTATTTGTTTTCATTTATTGTATTACCATGGTTAATACTTGAACTTCCTTTTTACTATTTTTTACTTCTTTTTTTATTATTAACTGTATTTGCAAGCCTATGTATCACCATGGTACTATTGAGCACCCATGTTGGAGAAGATGCCAACTTTCCAGAACCTAATAACAATGGAGAAATGCCACATAGTTGGTCACATCATCATCTAATAACAGCAGGGGATTTTTCTACCAATAGCTTTGTTATTACTCATCTTTTTGGAGGTTTTAATCACCATGTTATACATCATTTATTTCAAAATATTTGTCACATACATTACCCAGAATTAACCAAAATTTTAATTAGAATTTCCAAAAAACATGGATTAAAGTATCGATTTAAAAAGTATTTAACTGCAGCAGTTTTATCACATTTCAAGCTTCTTTATAAAAATAGAAAAGCTCATAATTAGAATTTCATATTGAGATAATAACGATGAAGAATAGAAACAACAGCATAATAAGATCTACTTTGAAATTTGGTAAAGAAAACGTGAAATTAAGTTGGTTTCACACAATTACTTCCATTTTTCTTTTGGTGTGTTTTATTATTCTAACAATAATTATCCCCGTTTTATGGATTAGATGTATTTTCTCAATTGGTATAACTATAATGATTGTAAGAACTTTCATAATATACCACGACTATGTTCATGGAACAATTCTAAGAAAATCAAAATTTGCCAAAGTATTATTTTCCGTTTATGGTTTGTATGTATTAGCACCTATTAATGTGTGGAAAAGTACCCACAACTATCACCATAGAAATAATGGTAAATTTTTCAAACCAAGTATTGGTTCATACCCTCTTTATTCAAAAAAAAAATTTGAAAGAAGTTCCAGAAAAGAAAAGATTAGTTATTTATTTATTAGGCACCCTTTAGTTATGTTTTTTGGTTATCTATTTACTTTTATTTATGGAATGTGTTTGTATCCATTTATTTCAAATCCTAAAAAATATTTTGATTCACTTTTATCATTTCTATTACACTCATTATATATTTTTTTACTCTATTATTATTTTGATTTTAACAGAGTAATTTTAGTTGTTATTCTTCCTCATTTTATTTCTTGTGCTTTGGGGGCATATTTGTTTTATGCACAGCACAACTTTCCAGATGCTAAATATAAAAATGATAAAGAATGGAGTTATGAATTTTCTGCTTTAGAATCTTCAAGCTATTTGAAAATGAATAAGGTTATGGAATGGATAACTGGAAATATTGGATACCACCATATTCACCATTTAAATCCATCAATACCATTTTACAGATTGCCAGAAACTATGAGAGCGGTGAAGTCTTTACAAAATCCAAAAACTACTTCTTTAAGGATAAAAGATATAATTAGCTGTTTAAAACTAAGTGTTTGGAATGAAGAACTGAATAAAATGAGTTCTTTAGAAGATTAAATCATTATTTACAGTAAAGATCCTTTTCACTAAAAATTTAGATGTAATTTAATATTGATGATTTTAAAAAATCTCTTTTTTTAAGTTAAATTGTAGAAAATTAAAAATGAAAATTACCAATTATATATATCTTCTTTCTTTTGCTTCGATTTTAATTATTGGATGCAATAGCAAAACAGACGTAAATCCAGAAGAAGATCAGGTTCAAGACAATATAGTTTCCAAATTTTTAATTGATGTAAAGTCATTAGAAAGTGATACCAATACAAATCCAATAGTTGCTTTCAAAGATTTGGCCGAGGAAATAGCAGAGGATAAAATGGTTATTTCCCAAAAAAATATAAAAAAAGTATTAATAAAGTCTAAAGAATATTCTAATTGTGTAATTGTAACTGGGAACCATACCATTGTTAAAATTTTAAGTTTTGACAATTGTCAACAGTCTGGTTCTTGGAAAGCTTGTATGCCTACAGTAGAAGGGTACATTAAAAAAGGAAAGTTAAACTACAAGAAAGACTTTATGAATAATGTTATTGGAAAACCTGATAAACAAGAAAGAGTTGCTTATTTCTTTAAAAATGAAACAATGAAGGAAAAAAAATCAGACTCTTATGAACAAGCTACACCACTAACTTATCATGAAAATGGCAAAATTAAAGTATCGGGACATGGATATAAAAAGTTTTACAGGTATTTCGTGTCTGCAAAGGATGGAATAGACCTTATGGAAAGTTCAGATTTAAATTCAAAAAAAATTGCAAATATTCCAAACAATACAGAACTATGGATAGAATCTAAAGATGGTAAATGGCTTTATATATATACCGTTTTTAATCTTAGTCCTGGCGATGAAGGATATTATAATGATTTAATAGACCCTTCAGAACTTAACGGCTATGTAATGAATAAATTAATTGAAACAGAACTAGATTCAATAAATAAACCTGGAGTTTGGACTTATTTTTTTGAATCTGGAGAGATTGAAAGAGAGGAATTTCATTTTACAAACTTCATAAAAAAAATATATTATGACAAGAAGGGATTTATAACAAAAATTGAAGAACGAGATGGAGATGAGAATTCTCCATTTGGATGGGGTCCAGACATAGTGTCAAATACTTTTCATAAAAATGGTAAAATTGATTGTATTCATGAAGGAAGTGGTGGTGGTGCAATGAGTTGGTGTTTTGATGAATATGGGGGGGAATTATTTTCATACAATTATGATCCTGATTACCACCCATTTATTTTATCTAAAGACATCAGAGATTTTTATCTTCGAGATAGTGAAAAAATATTAAACGAAATAAAAACTCTTAGTTCTTCAGAATATAATGATGAAGAAAAAATAGAAATAAATGCAGCAGAAGAAGATAATATTATCAGCAATCTAATAGCACATTATAAATTTGATAGAAATTTGAATGATGAAATAGGTAATTCAACAATAACTGCTCATGATTCAGAAATTTATACTGAAGGAATATTTAAGGAAGGTCTTAAAACAGATGGTAATAAATTTACTATAAGCAGTTCAACTTTGGTTAATTTAGTTGAAAGTAATTTTTTTACAATTACTTTTTGGATGAAAATTACAGAACTTGATTCTTCTCAAACAATGGGGATTATTGCAAGATATGACTCCGGAGGAAATCCAAGAGGGGGATTCAATATAAGTTTAAAACCTACTAACGCTAATCCATCTGGAGTATTAAGATTTGAAAGATTATATGACTCCAACACATGGTCTGTTAATCTTACAAAATTTTCATTTATAAATAATTATGACAAATGGATTCATATTTCAGTTACTTGCAATGATTCTGGAAGTAAAATTTACATAAATGGCAAACTAGACAACGAGGAAAAAATTTCATCTCCTTGGACTTCAACAACTGATTTTGTAGGAAGTAAGTATGAAAATAAAATAGGAATTGGTGCTTATTTAAAAGAAACAGGATTTATGAGTAATTACAACGGTTATGGAATTATTGATGATCTAAAATTTTATAATATTGAATTAAATCCTCTTAATATATATAGTATATACAAAGAAAATATAATTCCCAATGAAGAAACTGTTTCAAAACAACCAAATTATTATATATGTTACAACGAAAATAATAATGAGAATTTACAATTATGGATAGGTTTTGATGAAAAAGCAAAAGCTTCCAAAGTAAAATACAAGGGAATGAATCTTGATATGGACTTGGTTTTTGTAAAGGAAGTGAATGAAAATGAAGGTGGTCCATATCCAGTGTTAGCGGAATATTACAATGAAATCTATGAAGAAAAAGTAAATGGGGTTTATAAATTAACAAAGTCTGGCAATTGGTATTACGCAGAGTATACAAGAAAAAGTGACAATAAGAAGTTTAATTTCACTATCGATATTAAAGCAAATAATTTCAGTGATAGTCCATGTTTTTAGAGTTTATTTAAAAAATTAAAAATCCAATTATTTTTAATTATGAATAGAGTAGTGGCATTTTTTTTCATTTTAAGTGTATGTAATTTATATTCTCAGCATACTTTTTCAATAGTTGCAGTAGATACCATTACAGAAGAAATTGGTAGTGCAGGAGCTACTTGTGGAGATAGTATAATTTGGCCAGGAACACCTGGAGCTTATATAATTTCAGATATTTTACCTGGCGTTGGTGCCATTCATACTCAATCATTTTGGTTGGCTTCAAACCAAGTAAATGCTAGAGTTCAAATGCAACAAGGTAGTACTCCAAATCAAATTATATCTTGGCTAGTTGCCCATGATGCCCAAAATAACCCTCAGTCGAGACAATATGGTGTGGTGGATTATCATAATGGATCTGCTAGATCGGCTGCTTTTACAGGTACAAGTTGCTTTGATTATAAAAATCATATTTTGGGGCCTAACTATGCCATACAAGGAAATATATTACTAGGACAGCAAATATTAGACTCTATGGAATATTATTTTCTAAATACTAATGGTTGTTTGCCAGAAAAGTTAATGGCAGCTATGAACGGAGCTAAAGTAGTAGGAGCAGATACTAGATGTATGGTGGAAGGAACTAGTTCCTTATCTGCTTTTTTAAGAATGGCTCTTCCAACAGATAACTACAATAATTTGTTTTTAGACATTAATGTAGCGGGAACACCTCTAAATATAGAGCCTATTGATGTTTTAGAAACTAAATACAACCAATGGAAGAATAATAACATTTCCTATTGTGATTCTGTTTCAAGTACTGAAATTTCCCAGAAAAAAAATGTTGAGATTCATCCAAATCCGACTAATGATTTTATAACTATTAGTAATGTAGAAAAATCAAATAAAATAGAACTATTTAGTTTAAATGGTAAATTTTTAAAAACTCTTACCAGCAATACTTTAAGTCTAGGAAATTATCCTGAAGGTATTTATATATTGAAAGTAACCTTTGAAGATAGAGTGGAGGAGATGAAAGTGATAAAATATTAATGTTTCTATTTTAAGACAATTAATTGAAATTATATTTAATAAATGAATAGGTTATTAGTAATATATTTTCTTTTAAATATTACTAATATTATTTCACAATCTGTTAATGATGAAAATCAAGGAATAAGAAAATTTGAAATAGATTACTCAATACGAGCATTGGGAGTGGAAAAGGACTCTATTTGCTGGTTTGCAGGAAGTAATAACAGATTTGGATACACTAATGATTTTGGAAAAACATGGAAGGAGAATGTCATTAAATATGATACTTTTAATTTAGAATTTAGATCTATTTCTATAACTACCAGTTCTGTATTTATTTTATCTATTGGGTATCCAGCATTGTTATTTAAAATAAATAAAAAGACACTTAATTATAGGTTGGTATATAAGGAAACTAAAGAAAAAGCTTTTTACGATTCTATGCAATTTTGGGATGATGAAAATGGAATTGCAGTTGGCGATCCAACCGAGGATTGTATGAGTATTATAATAACTAAGGATGGGGGAAATACATGGAATAAAATAGCATGTGAAAATTTACCAATAGCAGTTGAAGGTGAAGCTGCTTTTGCAGCAAGCAATACCAATATAAGCTTGGTAAATGATATGGCTTTTATAGTAACTGGAGGAAAAGAAGCCAATATATTGGTAGGAAGTGATTATGGGAAAAATTGGAAAAAATTTAAGACACCAATAATTCAAGGCGAGAAAATGACTGGAATTTTCTCTGTGGATAATCTATCTATGGATACTGCAATAATTGCTGGAGGTAATTGGTCTTCAAAAGAAAGTACAGTAAAAGCTATGGCTATCACTGTTGATGGTAATAATTGGAAAATAAAGGAGAATAATCCAGGATATATTAGTTGTATTCAATTTGTTCCCAAAACCAAAAATCTAATAGCATGTAGCACAACAGGAATATATTATAGTGAAGATTTAGCTGAATCATGGGTTAAAGTAAGTGAAGAAGGTTATTATAGTTTTCAAATTTCCAAAAATGGAGAATTTTTATACTTTTCTGTAAAAAATAAGTTAATGAGTGTGGATAAAGCTTCACTATTAAGAAAATAAGAATATTTGTATTATTGAGTAGTTAACTCGCTGTGAAATGCTTACAATTAATAAATATATAATTGTCAAGACAAACTACATTCACTAAACTAAACTCTTGGATTGCTTTAGATTAAAATGTAATAGAGAATCTAATTTAAATTTTAACTTCCTAAGAGTCGTGTAGAAATAATCGCTAGTACATTTAATAATTGTTTCTCACAATAAGCGTTTATTTTATATAAAAGAAACTTTCCATACATGTCTTATAATTAATACGATGTTAACAGCT
>Ga0228664_1000594_pt1 | contig 20935 bp, 19 predicted proteins | sample 78DmetaG_FD_183029 | JGI IMG/M metagenome (GOLD analysis project Ga0228664, IMG submission 183029) | Seawater microbial communities from Monterey Bay, California, United States - 78D | ecosystem: Environmental > Aquatic > Marine > Coastal | place: USA: California | collected 2016-09-26 | reverse complement strand
ACAACTCGTTATATGGAGAGTAAACCTCCTGTTTATAGGTCTATGTTTCCGGATAACAGGAACTTTTGTTCTCGTTTATCGTTTTTATTCAAATCTAATAAAATAGTGTCTAACGGGCTCTGAATATCTAGTAAATCTTTCTTAGCAACATGTGTATAAATCATAGTAGTTTCTGGTTTAGCGTGTCCTAATAACTCCTGTATATGTCTCAAACCAACACCATTTTCTAATAAATGTGTAGCATAACTATGTCTCAAGGTATGAGGGGTTACTTTTTTTGAAATACCGGCTTTTTGTACACTCCTAAATAAAAACTTTCTAATACTACTCTCAGAGTACTTTTTACCTGTTGGGCCTTCTATAAAATAAAGAGCTGGTTTAAAAGTTGTTAAGTAATTTTGTAAAAGAGGCAAATAACTAGTTGCTAAAACAACAAATCTATCTTTTCTGCCTTTCCCTTTTTCAACTTTAATCTGCCTTCTTAGAATATCAATGTTTTTTAATAATAAATTTGTAACCTCTCCAATACGAAGACCGGAAGAATAAAGCAATACAATAATGGCTCTGTGCTTTAAGTTTTTAGTTAATTGAATAATACGTAACACCTCTTCTTGAGATAATACGCTAGGAAGTATTCTAGATTTTTTTGGTCGTTCTAAAGACAAATTATGAATCTTTGTTTGCGGACAAAACACTGTAAAAATCTTTAAGGCACTTATAAACTGTCTTTGTGAACTAATAGAATAGTTGCGCTCCATAAAAACGGTCTCAATAAAAAGTTCTACGTCTCTGTTTGTAAGTTCCGCTAAGGGTATTTTTGTGTGAAAATTTATAAAGTCTGCAATAAAAAAAGTATAGGTTTGTATCGTACTTTGGCTATACCTTTTTCCTTTCAAAAACAAATAAAATTGATTTAATAATTTCTTCTGTTCGTCAGTTAAATCTCTTTTGAAGGCTATTTTTTTTGAAATTTTAGAAACATCTACTTTTGAAATATTCTTAAATAGGTTTAAAATTTTGGCTAAATTCTCTGCGGTATTTATGAGATACCAAGCCTTCAAAGATTTACTCCAAGAAGCTCCATTAACAGTTCGTATAAGTGAAATTAACGTCTCATCATACTCAAACTTAATTAAGAGCTGATTATTTTTTCTGTGAATTTTTTCTTCAAGAAATATGGTAGGATGTTGTAGGGGTTTCATAGCAGCCTCAAAGTAAATAAAAAAGTTGATTAAAACAAAAAAACCACCGATTTCGGTGGTTTTTTAATGCATGAGTTTTTTAAGAATAAACCAATTTTTTTCTTTGTACTATTGGCGTTTAATAATTTTATTTTGTGAAATTAGTTCACCCTTGTTTTTTATATGGTAATAGTATATACCATTACTGAGATAGCTTAAATTAATTTCTAAATTGTTTGAGTCTAATTCAAATTCCCCTACAGCTTGCCCCAAAGAGTTGTAAATAATAAATTCTAAAGATTCAGTTTTTGAGGAATCTAATGAAATAGTAATGTTTCCTTTAGTAGGATTTGGATACACTGTAATCTGTTGTTGTATATGCGCAATATCTTTTGTTGAAAGTGTTACTGAACTAGCAATCCAATTTGTCGCCAAACTGTTGTCTGAATTTAAATCAACTAATTGTAAATAAGGTCCATCTCCGTCTGCACTCTCAGGCCAAGGGTCACTATCTTTATACCAAACTTCATCTATAGTATTTCCGAAAGCATCGGATAAGATAATTTTATAAGAACTATTGCTTAGACTCCTAACAAACTCTCCAAAAGGGGTAAAACCATAGAAATCTTCAAATGCAGTAGCATCTCCACTTAAATAAATTTTTTCATTTCCAGCTACAGAAGCATCAGGCAGGAATTGATATGAAATTCCTAATTCTCTTATGTAGTATCCTGTTAAATTTATAGTTTGATTACTATTGTTGGTTATTTCAATAAACTCTAGTTCTTTACTAGAATAACCTCCTTCTTCTGATGGGTTATAGTGTATTTTACTAATTACTAAATCAGGAACAGAGATATTTGAACAGTCATTTGAAGAACCTATATTAGAATTTATCCAATCAATACGGTTTAAAACCCAATCTTTCATGGCAATGATGTTCTGTTCTTGATCAGCTACGGTTGGCCAGCCCTCTTGTGGGGGCCATCTCTGTAGCTCTCTAACTTGAGATTCACTCACTATCTCAGCAAATTCATCAATAAGATTAACAATGGTTGTGTAATTTAAGGCTTCATTTTCGGCAGTTAATTCAAACCAACGTTTAGATAAATAACATTTAAAAGTGCTGTCTTGAAAAAAGTCTTTCCAAAATTTAGCACCCATATTTTCATATTCAAATTGCCATACATCATAAAAACTCCTATCATAACCAAAAACAAATAAATCATTCCCATACGATAAATTATAATCCCAAACTGGACCAGCTCTTAGTTTTCCTCCTCTATCTTTATGAAAGAAGGTGCTAAATTGGTAAGAATCTGGATTTGAAGCAATTTCTGCCATAATCATATAATCTACAAAACTAGGAATGTCTATAATTGATGGGTAGCCATTAATTATTGATGTATTAGCAGGGTTTGTTTGGGTCTCTAAGTCTCTAAATACAGTTTCTATATAAGCTGCTTGTTCTGCAGTAATATCCTCTGTTTGTGGATAATGATGTAAAAAGTCTGTTTCCCATCCCCCATAATTAGGCATGGTCCAGGCTACTACATCTCCGCCAGTAGTTTTATCTGCTTTAACGATGTATCCTCCGGTTACTTCTGGAGAATCAATATCTTCATCATCAATTTTTTTCAAATTAACCCTATCAGAATCTCTTTTAATCTTTTCGGTTAAAATATAAACCCCTTTATAGTCATCGTTTACAATTACTTCAATGTATTTTACTCTAGGCGCATAATTACCCATATTAGCTGCTAATGTATACGATAGATAATCACGAATCATAGAGGGGTCATAAGCTAAAGAATTTAAAACCCAATCATTCTCAGAAGGCATTCCCAACAAGCTAACATTATTATTAGATTCATCATCAGCTAAGAGAGTGGTAAATCCGTATGGTTTTTTATTCAACACTTGAGAGCTACTTCCTCTTAACTCTATACCAATTCTACCATTATAATTTAAATAAGAATCATTGGTAATGTCTGTTAAATAATTACGACTTCCGTCTGGTCTAAAAATAAGTTGCATGGTAGCAAGAACTTTTGGATCGTCTGGTATTTCATAAGGAGCATTGGTATTAGGATCAATATCAGTTGTTATGACCATAATGGGTAAATTACTATCGGTCAGAATTGTTTGGTCGGTTAGAATTGTTTGTTGAGCAAATACACCCTGGTAAAAAAGAACTAAGAAAAATGGTAAAGCAATAATTTTTTTATTCATAAAGAAAAAATACAGCAACGATTCATAGAGAGGTTCAAATTAAAAAGAATAGTTGATTTAAACAAAAAACCACCGATTTCGGTGGTTTTTTGTTTATGAATTTGAATACAATTATAGATCAAATTTTATGCCTTGAGCTAATGGCAATTCATCAGAATAATTTATGGTGTTTGTTTGTCTACGCATATATACTTTCCAAGCATCAGACCCAGACTCGCGTCCGCCACCCGTTTCTTTTTCTCCACCAAACGCACCTCCAATTTCTGCTCCTGAAGTTCCAATATTTACATTGGCAATTCCACAATCAGAACCTGCATAAGACAAGAACTTCTCGGCTTCTTTCAATTCATTGGTCATAATCGCAGAAGACAATCCTTGCGCTACGCCGTTTTGTTTTTCTATGGCATTCTCTACACCCCCAGTATATTTCATTAAATATAAGATAGGCGCAAAGGTTTCATGCTGTACAATTTCAAAATGATTTTCAGCTTCAATAATAGCAGGCTTTACATAGCAACCACTTTCATAGCCTTCACCTTCCAACACACCACCATCTACCAAAACATTTCCGCCTTCAGCTTTCGCTTTTTCAATAGCAGCTAAATAGGTATTCACAGCATCATGATCAATTAAAGGACCAATATGATTGCGTTCATCTAATGGGTTTCCAATAGTTAATTGCTTGTAAGCGCCTACTATGGCATCTTTTACTTTAGCATATACAGCTTCATGAATAATGAGTCTTCGTGTAGAGGTGCATCGTTGCCCACAGGTTCCAACAGCTCCAAACACAGCCCCTGGCACTACTACTTTTAGGTCTGCTGATGGTGTAATAATAATGGCATTATTACCTCCCAATTCTAATAAAGATTTTCCAAAGCGTTGAGCAACAGTAGCCCCAACAATTCTACCCATTCGTGTAGATCCAGTGGCAGATACTAAAGGAATTCTTGTGTCTGTGGTCATCATTTCACCTACGGTATAATCTCCAGTTACAATAGAAGAAATACCCTCTGGTAAATTGTGGTCTTTTAAAACATCTGCTATAATATTCTGGCAAGCTACCGCACATAAAGGTGCTTTTTCAGAGCCTTTCCAAACACATACATCTCCGCACACCCAAGCCAAAGCGGTATTCCAAGCCCAAACGGCTACCGGAAAGTTAAAAGCAGAAATAATACCCACCACACCAATAGGGTGCCATTGCTCTCTCATTACGTGACCAGGACGTTCAGACGGAATAGTTTGCCCATTCAATTGTCTAGACAATCCAACAGCAAAATCACAGATATCAATCATTTCTTGCACTTCTCCATATCCTTCTTGTAAAGACTTCCCCATTTCATAAGAAACCAATTTTCCAAGAGGCTCTTTTAAGTCTCGTAGTTTATTACCAAACTGACGTACAATTTCTCCTCTTTGAGGTGCTGGCATATCTCTAAAAGTCTTAAATGCAGCAGTAGCAGTATTCATTACTTGTTCGTAATCTTCTTTGGTACTAGCCTTTACCTTACCAATTAATTTTCCGTCTACAGGAGAATAACTGGCAATAAGTTCTCCATTAGAAAAATTATGGCTCCCGGTTGAAGTCCCAGGATTAATATCTTGCAAGCCTAATTCTTTGAGTGCTTGTTGAATTCCAAAATCTGACATTATTTATTTATTTTGATTTGTGCCCACAAAAATACAATAAAGTTTTGCAAAATAATAGGCTGTATTTATCAATTATAATCAAAGTTTTTTAACTAAATCCTACTATTTTTGTGATATATGCAAAAAGCCATTTTTAACATACAAAACGAAACTGATTTTAAACACTGTGCTTTACAGGTGTTTAGGCATCAGTTTCAAAATAATAGAGTGTACAGGTCTTTTTGCGATTTGTTATACATTCATCCAAGTGATGTCAAAGAAGTAGCAGATATTCCTTTTTTACCCATTCAGTTTTTTAAAACCCATCAAATTCTTTCTACCCACCAATCGGTTCAAGAAACCTTTACCAGTTCGGGCACCACAGGGGCTCAAGTAAGTAAACATTTGGTAACAGATACAAGTTGGTATGAGGCAAGCTACACAAAAGCATTCGAACATTTTTATGGGCCTATTAAAGACTATACAGTTCTTGGGCTTTTGCCTAATTATTTAGAACGGGAGGGTTCTTCGCTAATATATATGGTCAATGACTTTATTCAGAAATCTAATAACCCCAAGAGTGGGTTTTATTTAGACAATTTATCTGAGCTATCAAAAACACTTGAAGAATTAGATCAACAAGGAGAAAAGGTACTGTTAATTGGAGTTACGTTTGCCTTGTTAGATCTCATAGAAAGTCAATCTTTTTCATTAAAAAATACGGTTATCATGGAAACGGGGGGTATGAAAGGAAGACGTAAGGAAATGATTAGAGAAGAATTACATGAAATTTTATGTGCTGGTTTTGGCGTGTCTAAAATTCATTCAGAATACGGAATGACCGAACTATTAAGCCAAGGATATTCTGCTGGAGATGGTATTTTTGAGTGCCCTCCCTGGATGAAAATACTTCCCAGAGATACTGAAGATGCGCTTACGCTTATTGGAGCAAACAAAACAGGAGGGTTAAATGTTATAGACTTGGCCAACTACAATTCGTGCTCATTTATTGCAACACAAGACTTAGGAAAAGTAAACAATAATGGATGTTTTGAAGTACTAGGACGTTTTGATCACTCAGATATAAGAGGCTGTAATTTAATGGTATTATAGCATTACCACTATAAAAACTAGGCTACCTTTAACAGAAAATAATTCTTTTTGCCTCGCTGAAGCAATACATAGGCATTAGCAATAATGTCTGAAGTAGAAATGATAAAATCTTCTTTCACCTTCTCTTTATTTACAGATATTGCATTTTCTTTGAGGGCTCTTCTGGCTTCTCCATTAGAGTTTAAAAAGCCTGTTTTTGCAGCCAAGGCGCCAATCATATCTAGTCCGTTTTCAATATCTTCTTTAGACACAGAGGCTTGAGGGACTCCCTCAAAAATATCTAAAAAAGTTTGCTGATCTAAAGATTTTAAATCTTCAGAGGTAGATTTTCCAAAAAGAATTTGAGAGGCTTTAATTGCGTTATCAAAAGCCTCTTGGCCGTGGGTCATTATGGTTACTTCTTCACCAATTTTCTTTTGCAATAAGCGAAGGTGTGGGGTTTCTCTGTGTTCTGCAATAAGAGACTCAATGGTTTCTTTATCTAAAAAAGTAAAGATTTTAATATATTTTTCGGCATCTTCATCCGAAGCATTTAGCCAGTATTGGTAAAATTTATAAGGAGAGGTTCTCTTGGCGTCTAGCCACACATTTCCACCTTCTGTTTTTCCAAACTTTGTACCATCTGCTTTAGTGACTAGAGGAATAGTAATGGCATAAGCTTTCCCTTGTGCTTTTCTACGAATCAATTCTGTCCCAGTGGTAATATTTCCCCATTGGTCAGATCCCCCCATTTGTAGTTTACAATCCATCTCTTTATACAAATGATAGAAGTCATAGCCTTGAAATAGTTGGTAGGTAAACTCTGTAAAACTCATTCCTACTTTAGATTCAGAGCTCAAGCGCTTTTTTACAGAATCTTTGGCCATCATATAGTTAACCGTAATATGCTTTCCTGTATCTCTTACAAAGTCTATTAGAGAAATATCCTTCATCCAATCAAAATTATTAACTAATTCTGCGGGGTTTTCTGCGGTGTCAAAATCTAAAAATCTACTCAATTGTGCCTTTACACCTTCAATATTAGTTAACAAAGTAGTTTCATCCAATAAATTTCTTTCAGCAGATTTTCCAGAAGGATCGCCTACCATTCCAGTAGCACCTCCAACCAAAGCTATAGGTTTATGCCCAGCATTTTGAAAATGTTTCAAGATTAAAATCTGAACTAAACTTCCAATATGTAATGAATCTGCTGTTGGATCAAACCCAATATAACCAGCGGTAGCATGTTCTAATAGATACGCTTCAGTATCTGGCATAATATCATGCAATAATCCTCGCCATCGTAACTCTTCAACAAAATTTGTCATCTGCTAACTTTATAAAAAGCAAAGATACATTTCTGACGTAAATAAACTAAATTCGTTGCATGATTTTAGTAACAGGTGGCACAGGATTGGTAGGTTCTCATTTATTAGTTCGGTTGGCTCAAGAAAATGAGCCCATAAGAGCTATTTACAGAACTAAAGAAAGTATTGAAAAAACCAAAAATGTATTTTCATATTACACCAATATTCCATCAAGTTTATTTGCTACTATAGAATGGGTTCAAGCAGACATTACAGATGTTCCTGCGATGATTCCTGTATTTAAAGGGGTAAAAAAGGTTTACCATTGTGCAGCACTTATTTCATTTGATCCTGTAGATTATATTACCATGAGAAAGGTAAATATTCATGGGACGGCCATTGTTGCCAATTTAGCCATAGATGCCAAAGTAGAAAAATTATGTTTTGTAAGTTCAATTGCCACCATTGGAGAAGATCTTAAAAAAGAGTATGCTGACGAAGAAAATGATTGGGGCGGTAATGAAAAAAACAATGGGTATGCAATCACAAAGTACGGGGCAGAAACAGAAGTTTGGCGAGCCAGCCAAGAAGGTGTCGATGTTATCATTGTTAACCCTGGAGTTATTTTGGGAAGCGGTTTTTGGACTTCAGGTTCAGGAAAAATGTTTTCACAAATTCACAAAGGGTTTTCATTTTATTCTGAAGGGGTAACGGGCTTTATTGGCGTTAAAGATGTTGTTAATTCTATGGTTCAGTTAATGGAAAGTACTTGTAAAAACGAACGATTTATTTTAGTATCCGAAAACAAAAGTTTTAAAGAAGTGTTTTTTACCATAGCGGAAGCTTTTGGCAAGAAAAAACCAACACGATGTGTTAAGCCTTGGCAAGCAAATTTATTTTGGAGATGGGAGTGGTTGGTGTCAAAACTAACGGCAAGAAAAACAAGAATGAGTAAGTACACTGCAAAAACCTTACACAGAAAAACATATTATTCTTCAGAAAAATGCAAAACCCAATTAAAGGTTACTTTTGAAACAATTGAGGAGGTCATTTATCAAGTAAAGAATGATTTTTTAATTTAGTTTTTGAGTTGAAAATTTTTCGATTTTTTCGATTTTTTCATCTTTTTTGATAAATCAAATTCTTTTTTCTTTGGGCCTTTTTTTACCTTAATTTTATTTTTCACAAGAGAATCATTGAAAAGAGAATCTTTTATTTTCTTTTCCTTCTTAAAGAACGCTTGTTCTTTCTCCAACAACTCAGTGATTTCATTAAGCATAGGCTCGTAGACATCAATCTTAGAGGTGTAATAAAGATTACTTTTAGTAAAACGAAGACTATCAATGTTATATTTATGATATACTAGAGTGATGTAGGAAACCTTTCTTTGTTGTCGCCTATTTTTAATGCTTTTTGCTGAAGATGCCAAATACAAGTCTTTTAACAACATCACCATAGTATCTTTTGGAATAAGATCTATGGGTTCATCGTAGATTGTATTACTTCTACAAGAGGCAAGAAGAACGATTAAAACTAGATAAGTGATGCTTTTTTTCATGCTCTATTAAAAGTAATTCTTTTTCCTTTTACTGTGGTATTAAAAACACCATGGTCATACATTAAAACACCATTCACAAATGTATGGGTAACCCTAGAAGAAAAGGTGATTCCCTCGAACGGAGACCATCCACATTTATACAGAATATTTTCTTTAGCTACCGTTTGAGGAGCATCTAGATCTATTAAAACTAAATCTGCAAAATAACCTTCTCTAATAAACCCTCTTTTTTCTATTTGAAAGATTTTAGCAGGGTTATGACATGCTTTTTCAACAAGCTTTTCAATAGAAATAACTCGTTCTTTAACTTTCTCCAATAAAGCTAATAAAGTGTGTTGCACCAAAGGTCCTCCACTTGGCGCTTGCATATATGGATTAGACTTTTCTTCTAAAGTGTGTGGTGCATGATCAGAAGCAATAATATCTATTCTGTCATCTAATAAAGCTTTCCACAAGCCTTTTCTGTCTGCAGCTGTTTTAACCGCTGGATTCCATTTAATGTGAGTCCCTTTTGTTTTGTAATCTTCATCAGAAAACCATAAATGATGCACACAAACCTCTGCAGTAATTTGCTTATGTTCTAAAGGAATATCATTTCTAAATAAGCCAGTTTCTTTGGCAGTAGACAAATGGAAAACATGCAATCGAGCTCCTGTTTTTTTGGCTAATGCAATAGCTTTTGATGAAGACAAATAACAAGCGTCTTCACTTCTTATAATAGGGTGTAACTCAATAGGGATATTGTCTCCATAGATGGCTTTGTAATGGGCTGTATTTTTTTTGATGGTAGCTTCATCTTCACAATGAACTGAAATTATAAGTTGAGTAGATGAGAATATTTTTTCTAATACTTCAAGATTGTCTACCAGCATATTTCCGGTAGAAGATCCTAAAAACAACTTAATCCCTGCTACAGTTTTAGGGTCCGTTTGCAGTAATTCTTCCAAATTATCATTGGTGCCACCAAACATAAATGAATAATTAACAAAAGAGGTTTTTTCTGCAATATCAAATTTATTTTGCAGTAGTTGTTGCGTTGTTGCCTGAGGCACCGTATTAGGCATCTCAATAAAAGTGGTTACTCCACCAGCAACGGCAGCTCTACTTTCTGTGCCAATAGTTGCTTTGTGAGTTAGCCCTGGTTCTCTAAAATGCACTTGATCGTCTATTAACCCGGGGATAAGACACTTTCCTGTAGCATTAATAACAGGGAAAGAATTTGCAGTTATAGAGGAGTCTATTTTTTTAATTATTCCGTTTTCTACAAGTATATCGCCAATAAATGAAGAACCTTCATTTACAATAGTTGCATTTTTTATTAGATAAGAATTCATCGTAAGCCTTTAAATCTCATTTTTATAACACCAAAAAGTGCTTCAAATATAATACCATCACTCATTTTAGAGGTTCCCTCAGTTCTATCAGTAAAAATTACGGAAACTTCTTGAATTTTAAATGCATGTTTCCAAGCTTTAAATTTCATTTCAATTTGAAACGCATAGCCCACAAATCGTATTTTATGAAGTTTAATGGTTTCAAGTACATTCCTTTTGTAACAAACAAATCCGGCAGTAGTATCATGAACTGGAATTCTAGTAATAAAGCGAACGTATTTTGAGGCAAAATAAGACAGTAAAACTCTTTTCATAGGCCAATTCACAACATTTACCCCTTTAGAATATCGAGACCCAATAGAGACATCTGCTCCTTGATTTTTACAAGCATCATATAGTCTTATTAAATCTGCTGGGTTGTGAGAGAAATCTGCATCCATCTCTATAATATAATCATAAGCTTTTTGGATCGCCCATTTAAAGCCATGAATGTATGCAGTTCCAAGACCATTTTTACCTGATCTTTTTTCAATAAAAAGAGAATTGGAGTATTTTTGAATTAGCTTTTCTACAATGTTTGCTGTTCCGTCTGGAGAGTTGTCATCAACAACCAATATATGAAACTTCTTTTTTTGATTAAAAACAGCTTCTATTATGGCTTGAATATTTTCTTTTTCGTTATAAGTTGGAATAATAACTAGAGTGTCAGACATAAAATGTGTGAGAATATGCACAAATATACATTTTTTTATGACTAATTTTGTTTAAATCATAATTACAAAAAAGAAGAAATGGAGGCTCTTCATCGAAGTGTTTTGTCAAACAATTGGATCACATTAATCTTTGTATTTTCAATACTATTGCTGTTTCTTCTTAAACTTTTTACAACCACAAAATTAAAAGGATATACCGCAGCTCTTTTTAACAAGGGATTTGTTGAAATAGAAGCAGAGGAGTCCTATTTTTCTTTTTCTTTTTTTCATTTAGGGTTTTCATTATTCACCTTTTTGATGCTTTCCATAACCATTTTCTTAACCGTTAAACAAGACAGTGTTTTTTTATTTGAGGATTACCTCCTATACACGTTTTATCTGTTTAGTTATGTGATTTTAAGATTTTTAGCTGTATTTGCGTTGTTCTCAGTCTTTCAGTTTACCTCGAAGTTGTCATTCTTTATGACTTCTAAAAGAGCATATCTGTACTCAATTTCTATAGCCTTACTTTTTTTAAATGTATTTTATTTTTATGCCTTTCAAAATCAGTATTTATTGTTTACTGGTCTGACAGTACTTTTTTCATTAAGATTTTCTTTAATAGTAATCAACAACAAAAACCTGATCATTAGAGAGTTATTTTATTTTATTTTGTACCTTTGCGCCTTCGAATTAGCACCGCTATTCGTTTTGTTTAGATTGATATTTTAAATAAAATAGTAGTAGATTATGAAAGTGAAAACAATCTTGGTATCTCAACCAGAACCAAAAACAGAAACATCTCCGTACTCTGACTTGTCTGATAAACAGAAAGTTAAAATTGATTTTAGACCCTTTATTCATGTTGAAGGCGTTACTACAAAGGAGGTTAGAGCTCAAAAAATTGACTTATCAAACTTTACAGCAATTGTTCTTACGAGCAGAAATGCTGTAGATCATTTCTTTAGAATTGCTGAGCAAATGCGCTTTAAAGTGCCAGATGCTATGAAGTATTTTTGTCAGTCTGAAGCGGTCGCTTACTACTTACAGAAGTATGTAGTTTATAGAAAACGTAAAATTTATGTTGGAAAAAGAACTTTTCCTGAATTGGTGAAGCTCATCAAAAAGCATAAAGAAGAGAAGTTTTTATTACCATCCTCTGATAAATTAAAACCGTTAATTCCAACAGAATTAGATGCCTTAGGCGTAAATTGGAAAAGAGCAATATTATACAAAACAGTAGTTAGTGACTTATCTGATTTGGAAAATGTGTTTTATGATATTTTAGTATTTTTTAGTCCTTCCGGTATAGATTCGTTATTTAAGAATTTCCCTGAGTTTAAGCAAAATAATACTCGAATTGCCGTGTTTGGAAATTCTACGGTAAAAGCCGCTACGGCAGCAGGGTTAAAGTGTAATATTACCGCGCCTTCACCGGAAACACCATCTATGACAATGGCCTTGGAAAAATACATCAAAGAAGTAAATAAAAAATAATTGTGCTAAAATTTTAGTGCTAAGACAACCACGCCTAGGCGTGGTTTTTTTATGCAAATAAAGTTGCAAATACCTCTTCAATTTTTCCGACAAGAATGAGTTTAATGCCGTCTTCTTGAAGTGAAATTTTATTGTATTTAGAGGCTACAAAGGTTTTATAGCCAAGTTTTTTAGCTTCTGTAATACGTTGATCTATTTTAGAAACAGGTCTTATTTCTCCTGCCAATCCAATTTCTGCAGCAAAACATACATTGGGAGATATGGCAATATCTTGATTTGAAGATAAAATTGAAGCAACAACAGCAAGGTCAATTGCGGGGTCATCAATACTAATGCCTCCTGTGATGTTAAGAAAAACATCCTTTGCGGCTAATTTAAACCCTGCTCTTTTTTCCAAAACAGCCAAAACCATATGCAAGCGCTTGAGGTTATATCCTGTGGTTGTTCTTTGAGGAGTTCCATACACAGCTGAACTCACCAAAGCTTGAACTTCAATCATTAACGGACGAACCCCTTCAAGAGTTGATGCAATTGCGGTTCCACTTAAATCGGCGTCTTTTTTAGAAATAAGAATTTCTGATGGATTTGAAACTTCTTTCAGTCCGCTTGAAAACATTTCATAAATACCCAATTCTGCTGTAGAACCAAATCTGTTTTTTTGAGAACGTAGTATTCTATAGGTATGGTTTCTGTCACCTTCAAATTGCAATACAACGTCTACCATATGTTCCAAAATCTTTGGTCCAGCAATTTGTCCTTCCTTATTTATATGACCAATTAATAAAACAGGAGTGCCTGTTTCTTTTGCAAATTTTATAAGCTCTGCGGTAGTTTCTCTAATTTGAGAGATGCTTCCAGGTGAAGCTTCTATGGAGTTTGTATGAAGCGTTTGTATGGAATCTATGACTAAAATTTCAGGATTTATTTGTTCAATATTTTTAAAAATTTCCTGAGTATTTGTGGCTGTTAAGATAAGACAATTAGAGGCATTTTTTTGAATTCTTTCTGCTCTCATTTTTATTTGCGATTGGCTTTCTTCTCCAGAAACATATAAAACTTTATGAGAGACTGAAAGCGCTACTTGTAGAATTAATGTAGATTTTCCGATTCCTGGCTCACCCCCTAATAAGGTAACTGACCCTTTAACCAATCCACCCCCTAAAACGCTGTCAAGTTCATTGTTTTTTGTAGGGATTCGCTCTTCGGTATTTAATTGAATATCTTCAATTTTTAGCGGCTTGGCAATGATCTTTGTAGCGTTAGATTGTTTCCATGCTCTTGCCACCTCTTTTTGAACTACTTCCTCAACAATGGTATTCCATTCATGGCAAGCATTGCATTGCCCCATCCATTTTGCATGCTGAGTCCCACAATTCTGACAAAAAAAAGTAGTTTTAGCCTTAGCCATTTTATATTAGTTTACACAAAGAAAAGAAAATTACTTTGCTTTATTAAAGATTGGTAAAAGTAAAAATGAGAGTCCCCCAAAAATTATAATCATAGCAGTTTGAGCGGTCCACATCACCCAACCAAACTCTGTTCCTAATTCTTTTGGAATTCCAAATAGTAAAAAAGCTCCCATAACAGCGACAGGATAGGTGCCAAGCCCACCGTTAGTTGCAGCAATACTAAATCCGCCAGCAATAAACCCAACTAGGATTCCGCCAATTGGAACAGACAAACCATCAATGGCCGGAATCGTTGCCCAAAACATGAGTATATACATGAGCCAGATAAAAATAGTATGGAAGATAAACGGCCATTTCTTTTTCATTTTAAAGATGGTCATAACACCTTCAATAAGCCCCTTTATGAAAACTTTAATTTTTAAACCGATTCCTTTATTCGCCTTTTTGATGAAAAGAATAAAAAAGATAGCAGATGCGATGAAACCAAGAACACCTATCCCAATTTTTACAAGGTTAAAGTTTTTGGTAGCTAGTTCCCATATAAAATCAAATTGAACAAAAAGCGTGATTACAATGACCACCAAAAGCATTACTAGATCTGCAACCCGTTCAGCTACAATGGTTCCAAATCCTTTTTGAAAAGGAATTCCTTCATAGTTAGACATTACTGCGGCTCTTGAGGCTTCACCTGCTCTAGGTATGGTAAGATTTACCAAATATGCAATCAGAACAGCCATAACACTATTGGCATATTTAGGGTTAAAACCAAGAGGTTCTAGCATGAATTTCCATCGATAAGCACGAGATAAGTGACTTAAAATCCCGAAGAAAAGTCCCAAAGCGATCCATGTGTAATCTGCCTCAAGAAAATACCCAATAAATTCCTCGGGCTTGATATTGCGTAAAGAATACCAAACCAAACCAAAACCAATGGCCAAGGGTAGGGTTATTTGTAAGCTTTTTTTAATTTTAAACTCCAAAATTAGGTAAGTAAATTAGTATTTTCATTAGGAAAAACAAGTGATGGTTTAAACTTTTTTGCTTCTTCAAAATCTAAAAAAGCATAGGTGATTAATATTAACACATCTCCAACAGCTACTCTTCTTGCCGCGGCTCCATTTAATGTAATTTCACCACTTTTTCTTGGCCCAGGAATAACATAGGTTTCAAGACGCTCTCCATTGTTGTTGTTAACAATTTGTATGCGCTCTCCTTCGATGATATTAGCAGCATCCATAAGGTCTTCGTCTATGGTTACACTACCAACATAATTTAAATCAGCACCTGTTACTTTAACACGGTGGATTTTTGATTTAACAACTTGAACTAACATTTTGCAAAAGTACTACTTTTTTAAAATTTGAAAAGATTAAACGCACTAAAAAGAAGTTAAGAGTTTAATGAAATAGTGTCAATTAATCGAACCTCTCTTGCATATACCGCAATAAACGCTCGATAGTTTTTTTGGGGTGAGATTTCTGATATTTTTTTTAAAGTTTCTTCATTTGCTATGGTAAAATATTCTAATTTAAAAAGAGGGTGCTTTTCAAATTGCTCCGAAACCCATTGGTCAATTGCTTTTAATGGAGTTTTTCCTATTTTATTTTTTACTGCACAAAGAATTTGAAAGATAATTGATGCGGCATCTCGCTCTTGTGATGTCAAACGAGAGTTTCTAGAACTCATCGCCAGACCATTAGTTTCTCTATGCGTGGCACAGCTAATAACATTGACCTTCAAGGTTGATTTTTTCACCAACTTCCTAATAATTTGAAGTTGTTGAAAATCTTTTTCCCCAAAATAGGCATTGGTGGGAAGTACAATTTCAAATAATTTTTTCACGATGGTGCCAACTCCATTAAAATGTCCTTCTCGATATTTCCCTTCCATTTCATTTTCTAGACCGTCAAAATCGAAGTGTTGAGACGAAACACCATTTGTGTATATTTCATCTATAGAAGGAATAAAAACAACATCACATAAATTTTTTTCTAGGAGCACCAAGTCATGCTCAAGTGTTCTTGGGTAATTGTCTAGATCTTCTCTTTTGTTAAACTGCGTTGGATTTACAAAAATACTAGCAATACTGAGGTCATTATTTTTTGACGATGCATGTAGTAAAGAGAGATGCCCTTTATGGAGTGCTCCCATTGTGGGGACAAAACCAATAGTAGCGTTTTCAGAACGAAACTCACTTAAATACATTTTAAGTTCTTTCTTAGTTTTAAAAACCTTCATAATAGAATACAGTCTAAGTACGCAAACTTAGTATTTTAACACGACTTTTGCATAAAATTTCGTAGTTTTGCAAACTTATACAAAGGCTTAAATTTAATGAAAGATAAGAGAATATTGTATGTTTCTTCAGAGGTTGTCCCTTATTTGCCAGAAACAGAGATAGCATCTACTGCATTTAATGTAGCAAAGAAGGCGCATTCAAAAGGTGTACAGACAAGAATTTTTATGCCTCGTTTTGGGGTAATTAACGAGAGAAGACATCAACTGCACGAAGTAATTCGTTTATCGGGGATGAACTTGATAATCAATGATATGGATATGCCTTTGATTATTAAAGTTGCTTCAATTCCAAAGGAAAGAATGCAAGTTTACTTTATAGACAATGATGAATACTTCAAAAGAAAAGCTATTTTTTCTGATGAAGATGACCAACTTTTCTCAGACAATGACGAAAGAGCTATTTTCTTTGCCAAAGGAGTAGTTGAGACTGTAAAAAAATTGAACTGGGCTCCAGATATCATTCATGTTCATGGATGGATGGCATCATTATTGCCCTTATATATTAAAGAATATTACAGTGATGAGCCGTTGTTTTCAGAAAGTAAAATAGTAACGTCTGTTTACAATAAAGATTTTGAAGGAGAATTAAATAATGGACTTGCTGAAAAAATTAAGTTTGATAATATTTCAGATGAAAAAATACAGGTTTTACAAGAACCAAACTATACAAATATCATAAAAAGTGCTGTTTCAAATTCTGATGCTATTGTTCATGGAAGTTTAGAGATTCCTGAGGAAATATCAGAGGAAATTCAAAACACAGAAATTCCTGCATTAACATTTCAGGATGAAGATTCTTTTGAATCCTATTTAAATTTTTATAAAGAACTCATTTCGGAAGAGTAAACTTAGAGTGGTTATGTTAAGAAAATATTTAAAAGCAGCACTAGGTGTTGTATTTACAGCGTTTCTTTTAGGGTCAGTTATTTCTTGTGAAGAAGACTTTACTGATATTGGAACTTCAATAGTTAATAACGGTGAGTTTACCACAAACGATACCATATTCGAAATTGAGATCTCTGCAAAAAATATAGAAAAAGTTAGAACAGATGGATTATCCATTGGGGGAGCTTTAGGACAATATTTATTAGGGGTTCACAATAATAATAATTATAAGAAAATAGAAGCTTCTATCATATCTCAACTCAGTATTCCGTTCGACTTAACACAAGTTGACCAGGACTACGGTTTAGACACCATAACCATTACATCTATAGATACAGTATTATTGAGAATACCTTACAATGCTTCTCTATTAAACACTGCAGTACTTGATTCTGATTATTTATTAGATTCAGTTATTGGAGATCAAACTCAACCGTTTACCTTAAATATTTTTAGATTAGAAACGTATTTAAGTGGTTTAAATCCTACAACTCCTGCGCTTTTAAACACCTATTTTTCAGACCAAACTTACGAGATTTCTACTGAGAAATTAAACAGCAATGAAGACCTGCAGTTTACTCCTAATAGAAGGGATACTGCCCAATTTGTTAAAAGAAGGTTGAGCACCGGGGAGGTATATACTACAGATACTATTTCATATGCAAATTCAAACCCTGCTATAAGTATCTCACTTAAAGAAGACCTAATTAAAGAGCTACTTTTTGACCAATATGAAACCCAAAATTTTGCATCTCAAGATGCATTTAACAATTACTTTAGAGGGATAAAAATTCAGGCAGAGGGCGAAAACGGATCGCTGATCTCTCTTGGGTTAAACAACAATAATCTTCAACCATCAATTGATATTCATTATACAAACACTGTTTTAGTCGATGGTGGAACAGTTGTTTATGACACGATTAAAAAGACAGATACTTTTTTATTGTCTGGAATAAGGACCAATGAATACAAAACAACACCAGGGCAAATCCCTGGAGCCAATAGTATACCCATTCAAGGGGCATCTGGGTCAATGGCTCAGTTAAAAATTCTTGGAGATGATAATGATTTGAATGGAATTCCTGATAATTTAGAAGAACTGAGAACTAAAAATTGGTTAATCAATGATGCCAGCATTACACTATATGTTGATCAAGACGTTATTGAGCCAGATACTACAGCAATACCCTATCAGCTGTTCTTGTTTAGAGATGGGCTTAATAGCGACGGTCTAGAAACTCCTCGTCAAATTACGGATTACATAACAGAAGGGGTTAATGAGGTAGGAGGTGAATTAAGTGTAAATGACGCGAATGAACCAGACAGCTACACATTTAAGATTACAGATTATATCTCAGAACTACTCGCCGGAAACACAGACAATATTCCAGCACTTGGGGTTAGGGTTTTAAATACTACTGACCTTCCAGTATCAGTTGTAGATACGGTAGTTAGGAATCATAATTGGAACCCTAAAACAATCACATTATTAAATAATAACACACAAAATACTTCAAGAAAACCCAAATTAAAAATATCATACTCCCTAAAGACAGAAGAGGAGTAACAAAGTTAAATTAATCACCCCCCAAAATCAAAAACATATGTGTGGAATCACAGGATACATAGGCGAAAAAGATGCATATCCGATAATCATAAATGGCCTAAAAAGACTTGAATACAGAGGCTACGATAGTGCCGGGATCATGATTTATAATGGAGAAGATATTCAACTTTCTAAAACAAAAGGTAAAGTATCGGCTCTAGAGCAAATCATACAAGATGATCCAAAAAGAAAAGTTGGATCCATAGGAATTGGCCATACGAGGTGGGCTACCCACGGGGTTCCCAATCACATTAATTCTCACCCTCACACTTCACAGTCTGGAAATCTAGTAATAGTTCATAATGGAATTATAGAAAATTATGACACCCTAAGAAAAGAATTAATTAGTAGGGGCTATACCTTTCATAGTGATACTGATACAGAGGTATTGGTAAATTTAATTGAGGAAGTAAAGAAGAATGAAAAGTGTAAACTAGGGAAAGCGGTTCAATTAGCCTTAACTCATGTAACAGGAGCTTATGCAATAGCTGTCTTTGACAAAGAAAAACCCAATGAAATTATAGTAGCAAGATTGGGAAGCCCTATTGCTATTGGTGTAGGCGAGAACAATGAAGAATTTTTTGTTGCTTCAGATGCTTCTCCTTTCATAGAGTTTACAAAAAATGTTGTCTATTTAGAAGATGAAGAAATGGCAATTATAAAGTTAGGAAGAGATGTAAGGGTAAGAAGAATAAAAGATGATTCATTTGTAGATGCTACAATTCAAAAACTCAAATTAAACCTTGAGCAAATAGAAAAAGGAGGATATGATCATTTCATGATTAAAGAAATTCATGAACAGCCAAAAGCCATCACAGACACCTACAGAGGAAGAATGTTAGCCAACGAAGGCATTATAAAAATGGCAGGGGTAGATAATAACCTAGAAAAGTTTTTAAATGCTGATCGGATAATAATAGTGGCCTGTGGAACTTCATGGCATGCAGGGTTGGTAGGAGAATATTTGCTAGAAGATTTGGCCAGAACACCTGTTGAGGTAGAGTACGCCTCAGAGTTTAGATATAGAAACCCAATCATAACTCCAAAAGATGTAGTTATTGCAATTTCTCAGTCTGGTGAAACTGCAGATACCTTAGCCGCCATAAAATTGGCTAAATCTAAAGGAGCGTTTGTATTTGGAGTTTGTAATGTAGTGGGTTCATCAATTTCAAGAGAAACACATGCAGGAGCTTATACTCACGCAGGTCCAGAAATTGGTGTTGCTTCTACAAAAGCATTTACAACTCAGATTACAGTTCTGTCTTTAATTGCCTTAAAACTCGCAAAAGAAAAAGGGACCTTGTCCAATTCTCAATTTCACAGTTATTTACAAAAAATGCAGTTAATCCCAGAAAAGGTTCAAAAGTTGCTTGAAATAGATGACAAAGTCAAAGAAATCGCACGTATTTATAAAGATGCAAAAAACTGTTTATACCTTGGTAGAGGGTTCAACTTTCCAGTAGCATTAGAAGGTGCTTTAAAACTTAAAGAGATTTCATATATTCATGCAGAAGGATATCCTGCAGCGGAGATGAAACACGGACCTATCGCTTTAATAGACGAGGATATGCCATTATTTGTAATTGCTACAAACAAAGGGCACTATGAAAAAGTAGTCAGTAATATCCAAGAAATAAAATCTAGAAGTGGTAAAATTATTGCTATTGTTACCGAAGGAGATGTTACGGTAAAAGAAATTGCAGATCACGTGATTGAAATACCGGAAACTGAGGAGGCCCTTACACCGTTATTAACAACCATCCCTTTTCAGCTACTGTCGTACCATATAGCAGTGATGTTAGATAAGAATGTAGATCAACCGAGAAACTTAGCCAAATCCGTTACGGTAGAGTAATTTATGGAACGTTGATTTTGTATTTATTTTCTATATTCATAGCATGGGAAAAGGACTTTTAATTTTACTAGGAACTTTTATTGTAGTAGCCATCTTACATGTCGTGTCTATGAAAATGACCAAGATTTCTGAGGCTAAAAAATCATCATTTCGAAAAGTATTTTTTTATATCTATGGTGTTTTCTTAGTACTTAGCGGAATTTTACAGTGTATAGAGAAAGATGAGATTCGTGTTGTTTTTTTAATTCAGTCTTTATGTGGCTTAGCATTCGTTATTTTAAATTTCACAGGAAAGATGGAGCAAAAAACCAGCTAAATCTTATCATGAACTTGGCTGTGTTCTCCGTTATTCCATAA